>Ga0073934_10002303_pt1 | contig 40615 bp, 35 predicted proteins | sample LarsenN4metaG_FD_76834 | JGI IMG/M metagenome (GOLD analysis project Ga0073934, IMG submission 76834) | Hot spring sediment bacterial and archeal communities from British Columbia, Canada, to study Microbial Dark Matter (Phase II) - Larsen... ...
AGGCTTCCCCGGCGTGGCCGTATCGGCCGAGCGCGAAATACGCCTGAGCCAGGTTGCCCAGCACCCCGGGATGGTGACGCAGTTTGCGGGCAGCGCGCTCGAGGCAGTCGACGGCGCGCCCGGGCTCCCCAAGCTGAAGCCAGATGGTGCCCAGCAGGTTCAGCGCTTCGGGATGATCGGGCGCCGCAGCCAAGGCGCGGAGGTAAGCCTCACGCGCTGATTCGAGTCGGCCTTCTCTCTGGGCTCGAAGGCCGTGCTCGAGATGGAGGCGCAGATGTTCAGAGCTCGGTGCCGGCATAGAATGATAAGCGCTTGAATTATATGTCATTCCCGGCATGTCGGCCAGCGCCAGCGTGGTCCGCGCGCAATCAATGCCCAGTGGTTAGGAAATGCTGGTCGTCAACGGGACGGACGCGGTTAGGTTGTCGCCCTGCCGGGGCGCCGTTAGTATGTTGCGCAAACACAACAAAGCGCCCAAAAAAACAAGGAAAAGTTGGCGGTTTTGTTGCCGGGAAAGCGGGGCATTTGGCAGAATCTTTGCAACCTCGCCGCAAGGGGAGGAGTTCCGGCTGTTGCAAACACGTGATGCCATAGCCGGAGCAATGGAAAACCTCAAAGGAGACGGAGCATGAAAAAGAAGTTAATGGCAGTGGCTGTCGCGGGAGCGTTCGCTGCCCCGGCCGTGGCTCTGGCGCAGGCCAGCACGGTGCAGATCTACGGAACGATTACCTACGAATACGGCATTGCGAACCAGGGCAGGGCAACGGCCGGCGACCGGCCGAACGTGGACTATGCGGATACACCGGGCGGCACCTCGATCGGCTTCAGAGGCGAAGAGAAGCTGGGCGGCGGTCTCTCGGCATGGTTCCAGTGCGAAAGCTCGGCCGACGTGCGTGCCATGGATCAAACCGGCTTCTGCACCCGCAACAGCGCAGTCGGCTTCAAGGGGAGCTGGGGTAACTTGCACTTCGGCCGCTGGGATACGCCGCTGAAGCGCGCCTTGGGCCCGGGCTCGGTCGGCGGGGAAGAGACCGGATTGATGGGCATGTCCTTCCTGCCCTGGGGTGGTTCCGGGGGCGCGGATGCGACCGAGTCCGCTGACGAAGCGAACCGCCACCGCTGGAAGCGGCGTGAAGCCGGGCTGACGTACTATGAGAGCCCGGTGTTCAACGGCTTCCAGGTGTTGGCTGCCTTCGGGTCGGGCAACTTCGCGGCGAATAGTGCACTTACGAGTGGCGCTTCCAATCAGAAGCCCCGCGTGATTTCGTTGGGCGCGACCTACAGCGCCGGTCCGCTCGGCATCGGCTTGGGTTACGAGAAGCACAACGACTTCAACGGCTTTTCGGCCACAGCAGCGGGGGATGGCGATGACAAGGCCTGGGGCATTTCCCTGGCCTACCGTTTCGGCACCGTCGAGGTAGGCGGCACGTACCTCGACGCCAAGTATGAAACCGGCCCGGGGCTGAACCGCAAGAAGAAGACCTGGACTCTGGGCGCGGATTGGCGCATCCAGGGACCGCATAGCATTGAAGCGATGTATGCCAAGGCGGGAGACACCAAGGGGAACGACACGGCCGGAGCCGTGATCGGCGGCAATGGCGGTATATCAGCGTCCGGGTCGGATACCGGCGGCGATGCCTGGCAGCTTGGATACACGTACAGCTTCTCCAAGCGCACGCGGCTCAAGCTGGCCTACACCAGGGTGGATAACGACCGCAACACTACCACCTACAGAATCGGCAACACTGCCTCGGTCGCGGCCGGCGAAGACTCGAGCTCGTACGCGTTCCGCATCGTGCACCGGTTCTAAAGCAACAGACTCGCCGAATTCGGCAACAACGGGCGCTGCGGCGCCCGTTTTTTATGCTGCGCCCGGCAGGCGCATTCACTTGATGGTGCAAGTCCATTACGACAGGCAGCGGTCCTGGAGCTTGCCGCCGATTCGGGCGCTCGGCCATGCAGAGCTTGCGCAACTCGTGGATTCGCCACCGATTGCCCCGGTCGTGCTCCGCGACCCCGACGACGATCACGTGCTCGCCTGCGCGGTGGCGGCCAACGCCGAGCTCATCGTCGCCGGCGACCAGCACTTGCTCGACCTGAAAGAGTATCAAGGCCGGTAGGGTGGGCGCACCCCACCGGGGATGTGTTCCCCGGCATCGCGCCGGCGGGTTCTCACCCGCCCTGCGCGCTGGCCCCGGCATCAAAGTTCACAGGAGAGCCTGCAGCGCGCGAGCGGGCTGCCGCACCAGCGCGAGCCGGCGGTTGACCTCGTATGTAGGACGTTCTACAATTGCAAGCAGGAGGCGCCGAATGAAGCAACAGATCAGTCTGAGAGAAGCCAACCAGCACTTTTCGCGTTACATCGAGGCGGTCGAGCGCGGCGAGGAGATCGTCATCACGCGCCGTGGCCGGCCGATCGCCAGGATCGTCAAGGTAAGCCGCTTGCGCGAGCCAACGGCGGCGCAGTTGCGCGCATGGAAGCTGATCAAATCGAGCGCGAGAGATCTGAAAATCGGCAGGCTCACGCGGGACCAGCTTCATGAGCGCGGAACGCGTCACGCTTGACACCAACCTGCTGGTGTACGCCGTTGACACCGGCGCCAGGGACAAGCATGCCAAGGCCCAGAGGCTGGTCGAACTCGCGCTCAAGACCGATTGCGTCCTGACCCTCCAGGCGCTCAGCGAGTTCTATTTCGCCGTCGCGCGCAAGGGAAAGCTTCCGGCGACCGAAGCCCAAGCGCAGGTCGAGGCCTGGCAGGAACTTTTTCCGGTGGTGGTGGCGAAGGCGTCGACTCTGAACCGGGCGATCGCGGTGACCGTCTCGCAGCAAATCGGTTTTTGGGATGCCTTGCTGTGGGCCACCGCGCGCGAGGCCGGCGTCACCTTGTTGCTAAGCGAGGATTTTCACGACGGCCAGGTCATCGAAGGCGTTCGTTTCGTCAACCCGCTCGTCCATAAGAATCTCCCGGGCTTGCTCGGACAGACAGCTTGAAGCCTACCTTGCCGGATAAAAAGGGTAGCGTCTCTTTTTGTTCAGCTCGTAGGGTGGGCGCAGCCCACCGCCCCGAACGCGACATGCGCCCGGCACCGCCCCCGGTGGGTTCTCACCCACCCTACGTACTGCGCGGTGGCGGCCAACGCCGAGCTCATCGCCTCCGGCGACCAGCACTTGCTCGGCTTGAAAGAGTACCAAGGCATTCCCGTCGTCAGCGCGGCGCAAGCGCTCGCCCGCCTGCTCGAGCGCTGAGCGGCTCACTCCGGGCTGGTGCCGCGGCCGCCGCGATCAGCTCATCGCGTGATTCGCGAGCCCGAAATAGAGGCGCTCCAGGTCGCGGGTGAACGCCGTCGAATCGAACAGCGGAGAACCGTCTCTCGCGTGTGCTACGCGGGCGCGGATTTCCCGCAGGAACGACGGCTCCGTCGCGAGCCGAAAAGCGAGCCGCTCATAATCGGCAAGCGTGTACGTCACCAGGTCCGGCAGGCCGGCGGCGCTGAGGAGGCTGCCGGACACCCGCGAGGCGAAAGTATCCCCGCACAAGCCCACGGTCGGGCATCCGCACCACAGCGCGTCGCTCAGGATCGTGTGCGACGTGTAGGGAAACGTGTCGAGCGCGAGATCCGCGATACGGTAGCGGGCGAGGTGCTGCGCGTAGGGCAAGCGCGGAGCGAAAACCAGTCGTTCCGCGGCCACGCCGTGCGCCTGCGCGGCCTCGGTGAGATTGCGCTTCGCCCCCGAGTTGCTCTCGACGAGCCACAGCACGCTCCCCGGCACGTTGCGCAGCAGATGCATCCAGACGGCGAAGATGTCGGGCGTGATCTTGTAGGTCTGGTTGAAGCAGCAGAACACGAACGCGCGATCCGGGATGCCGTAATCCGAGCGGCGCAACGGCTCGGCAGCCGCACGTTTGCGATCGTTCGGCTGGTAGCAGTGCGGCAGGCGCACGATGCGCTCCGAGTACGCCGACTCCCCTTCCGGAGGAATGATGAAGGCGTCGGCGATCAGGTAATCGATGAATGCGGCGCCCGTGGTGCCCGGATAGCCCAGCCAGGCGACTTGCACGCCGCAGGGGCGGCGCGCCATGATGGTCAGCCGGTCGCCTGCGGTGTAGCCCTTGAGGTCCACCAGCACGTCCAGCTCGTCGGCCCGGATGCGCTCGGCGGCAATGTCGTCCGGCTCCCAGGCGATGTCCACGAAATGCTCGCACGCCGCGCGCAGCCGCCGGCGCATCGCGCCCTGATCGTCCGGCCCGTGGGAATAGGCGAACACTTCGAACCGCTCCCGATCGTGCAGCTCGAGCACTTCTGCGATCAGGTAGGCCGCGGCGTGCTCCTGGAGATCGGAGGAGAGATAGCCCACGCGCAGGCGCGGATGCCGACGCGGGGCAAAGCCCGCGCCACGGGGAGCCGGCGTTATCGGCTTGAAGCGCGCATCCGCCCAGCGTCGGGTATAGGCGAGCTGCTGCCGGGCGGTGGTGGGCTCGCACAAGAGCCAGAACGGGCTGCCGAGCGCTCCGCTGCGCTCGATCTCGGGCGCCATTTTGTCCCAGGCCGCCTGCCATTTCGTCCAGTCGCATGCCTGCCGCAACTGGTACGTGAGCATGCCCAGCAAGTCGGGCGCGCCGGTTTGCGCGTATCCGGATTCGAGCGCGGCGATGGCGCGTTCGAGCTCGCCGCGCACGATGCAGACGTTGGCGAGCGTGGCATAAGATACGGCAGCGGAAGGCTCCAATGCGCACGCGCGCCGGGCGGCCGCTTCGGCCTCATCCAGTTGGCCGGCTTCGAACAACGCCCTCGCGAGCGCCGACAGCGCGTCGCGATTGTCGGGCTCGGCTTGGAGCGTCGCCCTCAAATGGGTGATGGCTTCGCCCACCCGGCCGAGGGCGAGGCAGACGGAAGCGAGCCCTTCGTGCGCCGGCGCAAACCCCGGGGCGCTCCGCAGCGCGGAGAGGTATTGCTCCCGCGCTGCCTCCCATTGACCCTGCAGGGCCAGGGTGCGCGCGAGGTTGTTGCCCGCTGCCGCGTTCGCAGGGTCGAGCGCGAGCGCCTTGCGCAGGCAGGCGGCCGCTTCGTCGAGGTGCGTCTGCTTCTGCAGCACGATGCCGAGATTGACCAGGGCGTCGGCGTAGCCGGGTGACCGCGCGAGGACGCGCTCAAACCACTGGCGCGCGCCGTCGAGCTCGCCCTGTTCGAGGCAGATCACGCCGAGATTGAACAGCGCATCGGCGTGGCCGGGGTCGAGCCGCAAAACGGCCTCGAACTCTACCCGTGCGGCCACCGGGTCTCCCGCGCGAGCCAGCGCCTGCCCCAGATTGAGATGGCATTCGGGGCTTTGCGGGTCCAGCGCGACCGCGCGCTCCAGGACGGGAAGCGCCTCGGCGAGCCTGTCCTGGTGGAGCGTCGCGGCGCCGAGGCGCATGAACACGGAAGCGGGCGCGCCCGGCAACGCGGCCGCGCGCCGCAGCACGCTCTCGGCTTCGGCGAACCGCCCGAGGTGGAGGTAAGCGAGACCGAGATGCTCCAGGGCGGCGCCGTGATCCGGCGAGGCGGACACCGCCTGCTGCAGCGGCGGCACGGCGTCCCGCGCGCGGCCCGTGGCGAGGCGTGTCAGGCCCAACAGGCAAAGCGCGTCGGGGTTGCGAGGGGCCCTCTGCAACACTTCCTCGCACAGGAACTCGGCGCCCGCCGCGTCTCCCTCCCGCAGGCGATCGTGAGCTTGCTTCAGCTTGCGGGACAGGGAAGCCGACACGGCTGGGAACGTGATGCGGTGTGCATGTTCCGGATAATATAACGGTTTGGAAAAAACGCGACGCGTTGCGTGCATGATTGAGCGGACCCTGCGGCAGGCTGCCGACAGCTTCAACGCGCGCGACTATCCCCGAGCCGAAGCCCTGTGCCAGCGGGTGCTCAAGCGCGCGCCCCGTAATCCCGAAGCGCTGCACTTGTTGGGCATCCTGCGGTTGCAGAGCGGGCGCGCGGCAGAGGCCGTGTCGCTGCTACGCGGCGTCCTGCAGGCGGACCCCCGCAATGTCGGCGCGCTCGATGCGCTCGGTGCGGCGTTTCTTGCAATGGGTGACTTTCCGCGGGCCGAGGAGAACATTCGCCGCCTCATTGCAGAAGGCGGAGTATCGCCGATCTTGAAAATGCACCTCGGCATCGCGCTGGCATCCCAGGGCGAGTGGGACGAGGCCCTGCGCTGCTTCGAGGAAGCGGTCCGCGGCGCCCCCGAGCATCCCGATGCCCATTACAACCTGGGTAACGTGTTGCTAGAGTTGACGCGGCCGCAGGAAGCCGTCGTCTGTTTGAATCGGACGCTGGCGCTTGATCCCCGTCACGTCAAAGCCCACAACGCACTCGGCTCCGCGCTGCGTGAGCTGGGCAGAGTGGACGACGCAATAGCTTCTTATCGTCGTGCTCTGGCGCTCGATCCGGCCAATGCTCAAGCCCACCACAATCTGGGCAATGCGCTGCTGGACCAGGGGCAGCTCGATGAGGCGGGCGCCTGCTTTGAGCGGGCGATCGCGCTCAAGCCCGATTACGTGAAGGCGCACAGCAGTCTGGGCGTGGTGCGGCTGGGGCAGGGCCGGGTCACGGACGCGATGGCCTGTCAGCAGCGTGCGCTCGCACTGGATGCAGGCGCGGCGCAGGTGCAATACAACCTGGCGCTCCTGCGGCTGTTTCGCATGGAGTTCGGACAGGCATGGCCGGGATACGAGCGGCGGCTCGAAACCGTGGATTTTAGAAAAAAGAACTTCCGCGCCGCAGCCAGCCTGGTTCTGTATGAGCGGCTGCCCCGCTGGCGGGGTCCGGGGGAGGCGGGTGTCGGGGAGGTGGCGATCTGGGCGGAGCAGGGCATCGGCGATCAGACGCTGTTCTCCACGCTCATCCCGGAGCTGATCGGAGCGGGGGTGCCGTTTTTGTATGAGGTGGACCGCCGCTTGCTGGGAGCGTATCAGCGGGCGTTTCCGAGCGCAGGATTCGTGGCGAGGGAGGAGCCGCCCCATGAAGCGCTCCAGCAGGCGAGCCGCGTGCTGGCGATCGGATCGCTGCCGGGGCTGTTCCGCCGCTCGCGCGAGGACTTTGCCCGGCAGCCGGCGAAGTTGCTCAGCGCGCTGCCGGAGCGGGTCGCGCACTATCGGGGCCGGCTCGACGCGTTGGGGCGGGGGCTGAAGGTAGCGTTTTCCTGGTGGAGCACGCGGAAGGACTGGTGGGTCCTCAAGAAGGGCGCGCCGCTCGCGCACTTTACGCCCCTGCTGAAGCTCCCCGGCGTGCAATTCGTGGACGTGCAGTACGGGGACACGGCGGCCGAGCGCAGCGCCGCAGAAGCGGCGACGGGCGTGCGGCTGTGGCACTTCGATGAGGTGGATTATTTCAATGACCTGGAGGAAGTGCTGGCGATCCTGGAAGCGTGCGACCTGCTGATCACAACGAGCAATGCCACGGCGCACTTTGCAGGCGCGCTCGGCAAGCGCACCTGGTTGCTTTATCCAGCGGCGCGCCCGCCCTTGTTCTACTGGGTGCCGGGGGCGGACGGCCGCTCGCTCTGGTACCCCTCGGTGGAGATCGTGTCGGCCGCGCAGCTCACCGACTGGAACTCACTCATTCGGCATATCGCCGAAAAACTCGCCTCACGGGTGGCCGGGGAGCCCGCCGCCCATTGAGCGATCGTTCGTAGGGTGGGCGCAGCCCACCGGATATGTTCCGCGGTATCGCGCCGGCGGGTTCTCACCCGCCCTGCGCGCTTGAGCCCCACAAATTCCTAGGCAGCGCGCCTCGATCTTCATAGAATGGCACCGGCGCAGCCGGAGGGACACGAGCTGCCAGCTTACAGCGATCAGCCCTCAGCCCGTCATTTCCAAAGCGGCTTTGTCCAGAGGGATCAAGCTGACTGCTGATAGCTGATGGCTTGATATAACCATGCCCGAACGCCAGGACATCCATTCGAGCGTGCAGGACAGCCTGCAGCGCGTGACCGAGCTCCTGCACAAGCACGAGCTGGCGGAAAACCTCGTCCACCCGCAGCAGGGTCCCCGGGAAGAGCTGGTCGGGACCCTCGTGCAGAAGCTCCACATCGTCGAGCTGCAGAAGCTGCTCGATGCGCTGCATCCCGCCGATATCGCCCACATCCTCGAATCGCTCCCGGTCGAGCAGCGCCTGATCGTGTGGGACCTGGTGAAGACGGAGCGCGAGGGCGAGATCCTGCTCGAGGTCTCCGACGCGGTGCGCGAGACGCTGATCGCGGAGATGGACGAAAAGGAGCTGGTCGCGGCAGCCGAGACCCTCGACACCGACGAGATCGCCGATCTCGCCCCCGACCTTCCGCGCGAGGTGATCCAGGACGTCTTCCGCTCGCTCTCGCCCGAGGAGCGCGAGCAGTTGCGGGCGGCGATGTCCTACCCGGAGGAGACGGTCGGCGCCCTGATGGACTTCGACATGATCAGCATCCGCGACGACGTCACGGTCGAGGTGGTCCTCTCCTACCTGCGCCGGCTCGACGAGATGCCGGACCACACCGACCAGTTATTCGTCGTCGACCGCGCCGGGAAACTGAGGGGCCTGCTGGCGGTCAACCGGATCGTCGTCACGGATCCCGAAACCCCGGTCGCGACGGTCATGCAGCCCGAGGTGGTCAGGCTCCATCCCGATGAGAAGGCGCAGGACGCGGCCAATGCCTTCGAGCGCTACGACCTCGTATCCGCTCCCGTGGTGGACGACGAAGGCAAGCTCATGGGCCGGGTCACCGTCAACGCCGTGATGGACTACATCCGCGAGGAGACCGAAGCCGAAATGCTCTCGGCGGGCGGCTTGCGCGAAGAGGAAGACGTTTTCGCGTCGGTGTGGAAGAGCGTGAGGAACCGCTGGACCTGGCTCGCGGTGAATCTCGTGACCGCATTCATCGCCTCGCGCGTGATCGGCCTCTTCGAGCATTCCATCGCCCAGCTCGTCGCGCTCGCCGCACTGATGCCCATCGTCGCCGGCATCAGCGGCAACTCCGGCAACCAGACCATCACCATGATCGTGCGGGCGCTCGCGCTCGGCCAGATCACGGCTGCGAACGCGCGCAAGCTCTTCGCCAAGGAGATCAGTGTTTCCGCGCTGAACGGCCTCCTCTGGGGCGGGGTGGTGGGGCTCTTCGCCTTCCTCATCTACCACAGCTGGCAGCTCGGCGTGGTGATGACCGGCGCGATGGTGCTCTCGCTCCTGCTCGCCGCCGTGATGGGGGTGACCATCCCGCTCACCATGCAGAAGCTGGGGCGCGACCCCGCCGTGGGAGCGAGCGTGATGATCACCGCCATCACGGACAGCGGCGGGTTTTTCATCTTCCTCGGCCTGGCGACCGTTTTTCTCGTGTGATTATTTGCCACAGAGGACACAGAGCACACAGAGAAGACTGAAAATGAAGATCGATCAGTGTGTTTCTCGCATTCCTCTGTGATCTCGGTGATCTCTGTGGCTAGACGTGCCTACGAGGAGATGTTCAACGGATGGAATAAACCGGCGGCAACGGGCGTTCACGGTGTGGAGCCCGGTACCGGTACTGGGACGTGAGCGAGCTGCGACACCCGATCGAGGAGCAGATTCCGCGGCTGCGGCGCTACGCGCGCGCGCTGACGGGCGAGCGCGGCGCCGCGGACGATCTCGTGCAGGACACGCTCGAGCGCGCCTTGAGCCGCTTTCACCTGTGGCGCCGGGGCAGCGATCTCCGGGCGTGGCTGTTCACCATCATGCACAACCTCTACGTCAACCAGGCGCGCTCGCGGGCGCGGCGCCGGCACGAGGCGCTCGAAGACGATCCGGCGGCCGAGCCGGTGCGCGCGCCGGAGCCGGACTGGCTCGAGCTGCGCGATCTCGACCGCGCCCTGGCGCGGCTCGCTGACGAGCAGCGCGCGGTGCTGCTGCTGGTCGGCCTGGAGCAGTTGAGCTATGGCGAGGCGGCCCGGGTGCTGGACGTGCCGATCGGCACCGTGATGTCGCGGCTTTCGCGCGGACGCGAGCGGCTGCGCCTGATCCTGTCCGGCGAGGCGAAGGTCGCGCCGCTGAAGAGAGTGAAATGAGCCCATCGCCCGTTACCGAGGCCGAGCTGCACGCCTATGTTGACGGCGTGCTGCCGGCGGCGCGCGTCGCCGAGGTGGAGGCCTACCTCGCGGAGCGTCCCGAGGAAGCGGCGCGCGTGGCGGCCTACCGCGCGCAGCTCGCCGCCCTGCACCGCGAGTTCGACGCGGTGCTCGACGAGCCCGTGCCCGACAGGCTGCAGGTGAGGCGTCGGTGGCGGCTCCCCCCGCTCGCGCGTTATGCCGCGGCGCTCGCCTGGATCGCGCTCGGCGGGGTGATCGGCTGGCAGCTGCACGCGTACGACAGCATGTCGAGCCGCACGGAATCCGCCACCTGGGCGCGCCGCGCGGCGATCGCGCACGCGGTCTACAGCCCCGAGGTGCGGCGCCCGGTCGAGGTCGGCGCGGATCAGGAGGGGCAGCTCGTCGCGTGGCTCTCCAAGCGCCTCGGCACCCAGCTCAAGGTGCCGCACCTGGGCGACCTCGGCTATTCGCTTGTCGGGGGCCGGCTGCTGCCCGGCGAGCGCGGGCCCGTGGCGCAGTTCATGTACCAGGACGCGAAAGGCCAGCGGTTGACGCTCTACGTCCGCACGAACCCCGACGAAACGCGCGAAACCGCTTTCCGGTTCGCCCAGGAGAACAACGTCGGCGTGTTCTACTGGCTCGATCGCAAGCTCGGCTACGCGCTCTCGGGAGAGGTGGACAAGGCCGAGTTGCTGCGCGTGGCGACGGCGGTGTATCGCCAGCTAAATCCGTGAACGTGAACGGTGAACGGTGAAGAAGTCCGTTGTGGCCGGTCCTCACCTTTAGCCGCCACTGGTGTTCTGTTCCGTACCGGCGGACCGACCTCACGGTTCGCTCGTGACTTGCGGCGCGCGCCCGGCCGGTGGCGAGACATCCTGTTGATCTAGATAGCTTTAATTACGGCAACCCGAAGCGCGCGGAGCGGGTGAAAAGCGCGGCTTCCAAGCTGACGGGAGTTGCGGCGAGGATCCGTTGCCGCGGGCGGGAGGAATCAAAAAACGGAAGCCGGGACGAGCCCGGCTTCCGTCGAGGGTGACACTACTTTTTCTTGGCTTTCTTCTTCGTTGCCTTCGCTTTCTTCTTCGCCATCACGCTTCTCCTTTAAGGTTGACTCAGGCATCGTCGTGCGGCTTGCGGTCCGCACCCCCATCGCATAATCCGAACGACTCGCTTCTCGGCTCCTCGTTCGCTTCCGAGAAAAACTCTCCGGAGATTTATGCTTGGTGCATTCATTCTATGCCACGGCGAAAAACAATTGCAACACCTTTGTCAAGCGCAATCGACAACTGTGTCGCCGGTTGTGCTTATCCCGCAACACCTCGATCGCCCGCTCGCAGGGAACGAACGGTCACGGCTCATGAAACTGCGCGATGCGCCGCGCAGTTTCATGGCAAGAGGGCTTCGCGCGCCATGAGCTGCGCGACCGTCTCCCGCTCGCGGATGAGATGCGCCTGCGAAGCGCTCACCATGACCTCGGCTGCGCGCGGGCGGGTGTTGTAGTTGGAGCTCATGCACATGCCGTACGCGCCGGCGTCCATGACCGCGAGCAGGTCGCCTTCCTCGAGCGCGAGCGTGCGCGCGTGGGCGAGGAAATCCCCGCTTTCGCATACCGGGCCGACGATTTCATACTCGACGCCGCCCGTGCGCGCGGCGACCGGCAGCACTTCGTGCCAGGCATCGTAGAGCGCCGGTCGCATGAGATCATTCATCGCGGCGTCCACGACGGCGAAATTCCTCTCCGGGCCGCGCTTGAGGTATTCCACGCGGGCGAGCAGGACTCCCGCGTGCCCGGCGAGCGCCCGGCCCGGTTCGAGCACGAGCTGCAGGCGGCGCCTGCCCAACCGGCGCGTCAGCGCGCGCGCGTACTCCTCGAATGCGGGCGGTGACTCGTCGCGGTAGCGGATCCCGAGACCGCCGCCGGCGTCCACGTGGGTGAGGGCGATGCCTTCCGCCTGCAGCCGGTCGGCGAGCTCGAGAACGCGGTCGAGCGCCGCCACGAACGGCGCAACCTCGGTCAGCTGCGAGCCGATATGGCAGCCGATGCCGGTGATGGCGACGTGCCGCAGCTCGCGCGCGCGGCGATAGAGCGCGAGCGCGTCCGGATAGGCGATGCCGAACTTGCTGCGCGCGAGCCCGGTCGCGATGTACGGGTGCGTGCGCGGATCGACACCGGGATTGACGCGCAGGCTGACCGGGGCGGTCACGCCCGCCGCCGCCGCCACGCGGTCGAGCCGCAGCAATTCGCCCTCCGACTCGACGTTGAAGCACAGGATGCCCGCGGCCAGCGCTTCGCGCATTTCCGCCGCCGTCTTGCCGACGCCCGAAAAGAGCACCTTGCGCGGGTCGCCGCCGGCCGCCAGCACCCGTTCGAGCTCGCCCCCGGATACGATGTCGAAGCCGCTGCCCAGGCGGGCGAAGACGTTGAGCACGGCGAGGCCGGAATTGGCCTTCACCGCGTAGCAGACCAGGTGGTCGTGGCCGGCGAACGCCGCATCGAAGGCCGCATAGGCCTCGGTCAGCGCGGCGCGGGAGTAGACGTAGCACGGCGTGCCGTAGCGCTCCGCGATCTCGCGCAAGGGCACCGCCTCCGCGTGGAGCTCGCCGTTGCGGTAGCCGAAGTGCATCACCGAGAACAGACAGGATTTACCAGATTCACAGGATTCAAGCTTTTGATTCAGGAAACCAGGTAAATCCTGTTGATCCTGTCCATTGGGCTCTCGCTCTTGATCTTATCCGCGTTCATCGGGGGTTCCCGTTCCGCTTTGGGGCGTCTTCTTCTCGTCCGGCTGCGGCGCGGGCGGCGGGGCGGGCTTCTGCGCTTCGGGTTTCGGCTTGGGCAAGTAGAGCGGGCCCTTGTAGCCGCACGCCGCGAGCGATGCGGCGAGCGCGATCAGCAGGACCGGGGCGCGCATGGACGGCTATGGTAAGCGGTAAGCGGTGAGCAGTAAACCGTTCACCGCTCACCTTCGTTGCTCACGCGCCGCATCTCGGCCTCGATCCAGCTCTCGGCGCGGCGGTTGATTTCCTGCGGCGTGAGGCCGTGCGGCGCGATCGGCTCGCCGATGCTCACCGTGACGAGCCCCGGAAGCTTGAGGAAGGCGCGGCGGCGCCACAGCTCGCCGGCGTTGTGCGCGACCGGCACCACCGGCGTCCCGGTCTTCGCCGCGAGCCACGCGCCGCCCACCTGGTACTCGCGCCGTGCGCCGGGCGCGACACGCGTGCCCTCCGGGAAAATCACGATGCAGTAGCCGCGCGCGAGCCGCTCCCGGCCCTGTTCGAGCAGCTGGCGCAGCGCCCGCGGCCCGGCCTCGCGGTCGATCGCGATCGGCGAGAGCATCGCGAGCCCCCAGCCGAAAAACGGTATCCACAGGAGCTCCCGCTTCACCACCGGCACCTGCGGCGGAAAGATCTTCTGGAACGCGAGCGTCTCCCAGGCCGACTGGTGCTTCGCGAGCACGATGAACGGCGGCGGCGGGATGCGCCCGGCGCCGAGCACGCGGTAACGGATGCCGCAGATTCTCTCCGCGCCCGCCACCATCAGCCGCGACCAGGCCGTGATGATGCGGTAGCGGGCGAGCGCCCCGAACGGAAAGGTCGCGAGCGCGACGAGGGCGAACGGCGGGGTGACGGCGATCTGGAACAGCGCGAACAGAGCCGAACGCAGGATGACGCCGAATCTCATTCGAGCAGCGACTTCACGGCCTCGGCGAGATCGGCGTAGACGAGCGTGTTCGGCGGCAGTCTTCCCTCGCGCCGCGTCTTCTCGCCCTTGCCCGTCAGGACCAGGATGGGTTGCGCGCCGACGGCGGCCGCCGCTTCGAGGTCGCGCAGCGCGTCGCCGATGCACGGCACGCCCTTCAAGTCGGTGTTGAAGCGGTGCGCGATGTCCTCCAGCAGGCCGGGCTTGGGCTTGCGGCAGCTGCAGTTGGCGTCCTGCGCGTGGGGACAGAAGAACACGGCGTCGATGCGCCCGCCCGCCTGTGCGACCGCGCGGTGCATCCGGTCGTGGATGGCGTTCAGCGTCGCCATCTCGAAGAGCCCCCTGCCGACCCCGGACTGGTTGCTCGCCACGACCACGCGGTAACCGGACTGCGTCAGCCGCGCGATCGCCTCGAGGCTGCCGGGGATCGGTTTCCACTCCTCGGGGCTCTTGATGTAGGCGTCGCTGTCGTAGTTGATGACGCCGTCGCGGTCGAGGATCACGAGCTTCATCGGGAATGGGGAATGGGGAATGGATAGAGCCCTGTTCCGCCGTCAGTAAGGGCTCACCCATTTCCCGTTTCCCATTTGCGATTCCCCCCTTCAGGCGGCGAGCTTGGAGATGTCCGCGACCTGGTTCATGAGCGCCTCGAGCTCGCGGAGCAGGGCGTGCCGGTTGTTCCTCAGTTGCGGATCCTCGGCGTTGACGAGCACCTTGTCGAAGAACGTGTCCACCGGCGCCCTGAGGGTGGCCATGACCCGCATCGCGGCGGTATAGTCCCCCGTCCTCATGCTTTCGGCCACGCGCGGCGCGACCTCCCGCAGCGAGGCGTGCAGTTCCCGCTCCGCGGGCTCGCGCAGCAGCGATTCATCCAGGGTGGCGCTGTCCGCTTCGCTCTTCCTGAGAATGTTCCGGATCCGCTTGTTGGCGGCCGCCAGGCTCTCCGACTCGGGCAGCTTGCGAAACAGCTCCACCGCCTGGATGCGGCGCACTACCTCGGCGAGCGGCGGCCGCTGGCTCAGCACGGCCTCCACTGCGTCCCTGGCGAAGACGGGAGAGAGGCTGCTGCGGTAGCGGTCCACGACGAACTCGTGGACGGCCGCCGCCGCGTCGGCGGCGAGACGCTTGCCCGCAAAAAGCCCGGCCGCGTGCTCGAGCAGCTCCCTGATCTCCGGCGCCGGCCGGGCGATCGGCGCCCCGGCGCCGCCCAGCGCTTCGAATACGCTGATCACCCCGAGCGCCGCGCGGCGCAGCGCGAAGGGGTCGCTTTCCCCGGTCGGCCGCTCGCCGGCGCCGAAGAGCCCGACCAGTTGCTCGATGCGCTCCGCGAGATAGAGGCTCGCGCCCACCCGGTTTCCCGCATCGGCGCCCTCGAAGCGCAGGCGGTATTGGGCGCCGATGGCGTTCGCGACGGCCGGCGGCTCGCCGTCGTGGAGCGCGTAGTAGCGCCCCATCACGCCCTGCAGCTCGGGAAATTCCCCGACCATGTCGGTCAGCAGGTCGGCCTTGGAGAGCCATGCCGCGCGCTCGGCGAGCAGGGGATCGGCGCCAAGCTGGCGCGCGATGCGGCCGGCGAGCAACTGGATGCGCTCGACGCGCTCGAGCTGGCTGCCCAGCCTGCCGTGGTAGATCACGTTGGCGAGCCGCGGCACGCGCGCTTCCAGCCGGGTCTTGCGGTCCTGGTCGTAGAAGAACTTGGCGTCCGCGAGGCGCGCGTTGAGCACCCGCTCGTTGCCGTGGATGATCTTTCCGGGTTGTCTGGTGCCGATGTTCGATACAAAAAGAAAACGGGGGAGCAACTTCCCCGTTTTCTTGTCGCGCAGCGGCACGTATCTCTGGTGCTGCTGCATGGAGAGGATCAGGCACTCCTCGGGCACGGCGAGGAACGCTTCGCCGAACGCCCCGGCATAAACTTTCGGTGACTCGACGAGCGCGGTCACCTCGTCGAGCAGCGCGTCGTCCGCGACCAGCCTTGCCGCGGCACCCGCGGCTTTGCGGAGCTGCGTCGCGATTTCGGCCCGGCGGGCGGCGAAATCGGCGATGATCCCGCCCTCGTCGAGCAGCGCGCGCTCGTAGGCCTCGGCGTGCTTGAGCGTGATCGCCTTTCCGCAAAGGAACCGGTGGCCCAGGGTCTTGTTGGAGCTTTTCGCTCCCAGCACTTCGCCCGGCACCACGCGCGAGCCGTGGACCATCACCAACCCGTGAAGGGGACGCACGAACTCGGCCTCGCCCGAGCCCCAGCGCATGGTCTTGGGCACGGGCAGCTTCCTCAGGGCGCCCTGCACCATGACACCGAGGTTGGTTGCGAGGAGCCCGCCCGCAGCCAGTGTTCGGTAGACGAAGACCTCGCCCTTCGGCGTGTTCATCCGCTCAAGGGCGCCTATGTCTGCGCCCTGTTTTCTGGCGAATCCGAGCAGTGCCGGGGTGGGTCTGCCATCGGCATCGAGCCCGACCTTGACGCCGGGACCGATGAATTCGATCGGCTTGTCCGGTGCGCGGGCGCGCACCCGGGTGATCTGCACGGCGAGCCGGCGCGGGGTGGCAAAAACGCGCGTCTCGCCGCCTTCCTCGAGGAAGCGCTGCTCGCGCAGATCGGTTGCAAGAGCGTGTGCGAAGGCCTCGCCGAGTGTCTGCAACGCCATGGGCGGAAGCTCTTCCGTCAGCAGCTCGACGAGTAAAGTCTCGAAGGCGGGACTTCTGGCGGTTCTCCGTTTCGCCATGGCTCAGCCACGAGCTTTCTTTTTCGCTGCCTGCCGCCCCAGCATGGGGAAGCCGAGCCGCGCGCGCGATTCGTGGTAGGCCTGCGCCACCGCCCGGGCGAGGTTGCGCACGCGCGCAATGTAGGCGGCGCGCTCGGTGACCGAGATCGCGCCGCGCGCATCGAGCAGGTTGAAGGTGTGCGAGCACCTCATGACCATCTCGTAGGCCGGCAGCACGAGCTCGGCCTCGATCAGGCGCTTCGCCTCGGCCTCGAACTCGCCGAAGTGCTGGAAGAGCATCTCCACGTTGGCGAGCTCGAAGTTGTATTTCGACTGCTCGACCTCGTTCTGGTGATACACGTCGCGATACGTGACACCGTCCACCCACACGAGATCGAACACGCTCTCCTTGCCCTGCAGGTACATGGCGAGGCGCTCGAGCCCGTAGGTGAGCTCGCCCAGCACCGGCTTGCAATCGAGCCCGCCGACCTGCTGGAAGTAGGTGAATTGCGTCACCTCCATGCCGTTGAGCCACACTTCCCAGCCGAGGCCCCAGGCGCCGAGCGTGGGCGACTCCCAGTCATCCTCCACGAAGCGGATGTCGTTCTCGCGGGGATCGATGCCGAGCGCGTCTTTCAACGAGCCGAGATAAATCTCCTGGAAGTCCTGCGGCGAGGGCTTCATGACCACCTGGTACTGGTAGTAGTGCTGCAGGCGGTTCGGGTTCTCGCCGTAGCGCCCGTCCTTGGGCCGGCGCGAGGGCTGCACGTAGGCCGCGTTCCACGGCTCCGGTCCGATCGCGCGCAGGAAGGTCGCGGTGTGGAAGGTCGCGGCGCCCACCTCCATGTCGTAGGGCTGCAGCAGCGCGCAGCCGTGCCGGTCCCAGTACTGGTTGAGCTTGAGGATGATCTGCTGGAACGTCAGCATCGCGCGCGCGGCGTGTTACCGGGAGGCCCTATCGAAAAGACCCGATACCTATGAAGCCGCTGATTCCTGTCTATTCTTGTTGCGAGCTCTATGCCTTGAATTTTACAGGGTTTAGTCAGCCGGCGGAATGCGCGCGGCGGGATCCGGCGAAGCGCGCGATCACGAGGAACGCGAGGAGCAGCGCGAGCGCCGCGTAATTGCCCCAACGCACGTACGGGGTGGACCCGCTGTAGCCCAGCACGGAAAGCGTGACGGTGGCGGTGCTGAACTCGGGCGCGCTGGCCACCACCTTGCCGCGCGGATCGATCGCGGCGGTGACGCCGGTGTTCGTCGCGCGCAGCATGTAGCGGCCGGCTTCGAGCGCGCGCGCCTGCGAGATCTGCAGGTGCTGCTGCGGGGCGAGCGAGCGGCCGAACCAGGCGACGTTGCTGACGTTCACGAGCAGGGTGGCCTCCGGCAGCTGGCGGATGATCTCCTCGCCGAACGCGTCCTCGTAGCAGATGTTCACCGCCACGCGCTGCCCCGCCACGGCGAGCGGGCGCTGCCCTTCCGCGCCCCGGGAGAAATCCTGCAGCGGTATCGCGAGCGTGCTGACGATGCCGGCGAGCACCGGCCGCAGCGGGATGAATTCGCCGAACGGCACCAGGTGCGACTTGCGGTAGGCCTGCGAGGGCGCGGTGCCCAAGGAGACGACGCTGTTGAAATAGGCGCCGCCGGGAAGACGTTCCGGGACGCCGAGCAGCAGGTCGCCGCCGTTTTCCCGCGCGCGGGCGGCGAGTGCGGCCAGGTAATCGGCGGGCACCTGGTCGAGAAACAGCGGCAGCGCGGTCTCGGGCAGGATGATGAGCCGGCCCGGGGCGCGCTCGGCGAGCTGGCGGTAGGCCTCGAGGGTCGGGCGCAGGCGCTCTTCACGCCACTTGAGGTCCTGCGGGACGTTGCCCTGGAGCAGGCTCACGCTGACGGGCGCGCCGACGGGCGCGGTCCACGCGATCTCGCTCGACACCCAGCCACCCGCCCAGAGGGCGAGAAGGACGAAGGACGAAGGATGAAGGATGAGGCGAGGGATGAGCGATGAAGAACGAGATTTGCCGGGGGTCTCGCTTTTTCCCTCCGCCCGCCGCCCGCCGCCCTCATGCCTTGCCGTGGCGCGCTGCCACAGGATCACGATCAGTCCGGCGGTAACCGCGGTCGCGAGCGTGACGCCGTAGATTCCCAGGACCGGCGCGTACCCGGCGAGCGGGCTCGACGGCACCTGCGAGTAGCCCACGGCGAGCCAGGGAAAGCCGGTGAAGAGCCATCCGCGGATCCACTCCGCCAGCGTCCACGCGGCGGGAAAGCCGATTCCCAGCCTGACCGCGGGCGGCGCGTGGAGCCCGGAACCGAAAAGGCCGGCCGCCGCGGGCAGAAGCGCGAGGAACGCGCAGAAGAGAAGCGTCGCGAGCGCGGCGAGCGGCGCGGGCATCGCGCCGAAATCGTGCAGGCTGACGTAGACCCACGACACCCCGGAGAGAAAGAGCCCCAGGCCGTAGGCGAAGCCGATCGCCGCCGCCCGGCGCGCGCCCGCCGCGCCCTGCCAGAGGGCGAAGAGGCCGGCGAGCGTGATGACCGGCAGCGGAAAGATGCGGAAAGGCGCGAAGCCCGCTACGGTGAGCGCGCCGAGGACAAAAGCAGTGATGAGTGATGAGTGACGAGTGATGAGCGAAAAACCGGGTGAACGGTTCACCTTGTTTGCCGCTTCGTCGTTCACCACTCTGCACTCGTCATTCCGCATTCATCACTATTTCTTCTTGCTGACCTGCAGCAGGTGCAGCCGCCGGCTGTCCGAGCGCAGGACTTTGAAGGTGAGATCGTCGAAGGTGAGCTGCTCGCCGCGCTTGGGCACCCGCCCGGCGCGCGAGAGCACCAGCCCGCCGATGGTGTCGAATTCCTCGTCGCTGTAGTCCGTGCCGAACGCGGCGTTGAAGTCGGCGATCTCGGTGAGCGCCTTCACCCGGAACTGGCCGCCCTTTTCCTGGACGATGTTGTCCTCGACATCCTCGAAGTCGTACTCGTCCTCGATGTCCCCCACGATCTGCTCGATCACGTCCTCGATGGTGACGAGCCCCGCCACCCCGCCGTACTCGTCCACCACCACCGCCATGTGGTTGCGGTTCCTGCGGAAATCCTTGAGCAGCACGTTGAGCGGCTTCGATTCGGGGATGAACACCGCGGGCCGCAGCATCTCGCGCACGTCGAACTCCTCCTCGCCGGCGTAATGGCGCAGCAGGTCCTTCGCGAGGAGGATGCCGATGATGTCGTCCTTGTTTTCCCCGATCACGGGAAAGCGCGAATGCCCGGTCTGGATCACCATCGGGATGAACTGGTCGGGCGATTCCCCGATGTCGATCACGTCCATCTGCGCGCGCGGCACCATGATGTCGCGCGCCTGCATTTCGGAGACCTGCAGCACGCCCTCGATCATCGAGAGCGCGTCGGCGTCCACCAGGTTGCGCTCGTAGCACGAGCGCAGCAGCTCGATCAGCTCCTCCCGGTCCTCGGGCTCGCGCGCGAGCCACGCGCCGAGGCGTTCGAGCAGGGAGGGCTTGGACGGGGTGTCGGCCATGGCGCTAGAAGGCGGAAGGATGAAGGAGGAAGGATGATCCGGAGGACGAGGGATGCAGGACGAAGGATGAAGGAAAAAGCCGCCCAGCCGCGCGGTTCGCGTCCTTCCGCCTTCCGCCTTTCGCCTTCATCCTTGACTTTCGTAGGGGTCGGGGAAACCGAGCCGGGTGACGATCCTGGATTCGCGCCGTTCCATCACGCGGGCGCCCCGCGCGCTCTCGTGATCGTAGCCCTGGAGGTGCAGCACGCCGTGGACCACGAGGTGGGCGTAGTGCGCGGGCACGCTCTTGCCCTGCGCGCGCGCCTCGCGCGCGATGACCGGCGCGCACAGCGCGAGGTCGCCTTCCAGCCGCGGCTCCCGGCGCATCGTGAACGCGAGCACATTGGTCGCCCGGTCCTTGCCGCGGAACTCCCGGTTGAGCGCGCGCCCCTCGCGGCCCCCCACGATGCGCACCGTGATGCGCGCGTCGCGCTCGAGGGCGGCGCCCGCCCAGCGCCTGAGCTGCGCGCGGCTCGGAAGGCCCCGCGTGGCGACCATGTATTGCACGGCGAGTGCGAGCCTGGCAGCCTCTCGCCCTGGGCGCTTCGACAGGCTGCCAGCAGCAAAACCGCGTGCGGATCTGCGATGAGACTCAACCGCACGGCGCGTCCGGGCCTGCGGGCGAGAGAGGGTCGCTGTCACGTACACGTTGTCCTCTTTTTTTCCCGTTTTCGCGCAGGCGGTTTTGCCTCAGGAGCTTGCCGGACAAAGCCCGGCAAGCTCCTAGGCCTCTTGAGCGCGCTGCTTTTGCGTGTGTTGCTGGTAGGCATTGACGATTCGCTGCACCAGCGGGTGCCGCACCACGTCCTCGGCGTCGAAGTAGGTGAAAGCGATGCCGCGCACCCTCCTCAGCACCTCCTGCGCCTCGACCAGCCCGCTCTTCTGGCCGCGCGCGAGGTCGATCTGGGTGACGTCGCCGTTCACCACCGCCTTGCTGCCGAAACCGATGCGCGTGAGGAACATCTTCATCTGCTCGGGAGTCGTGTTCTGGGCCTCGTCGAGGATCACGAAGGCATGGTTGAGCGTGCGCCCGCGCATGAACGCGAGCGGCGCGATCTCGATCGCGCCGCGCTCGAACATCTTCGCGACCTTTTCGAATCCCATCAGGTCGTAGAGCGAATCGTAGAGCGGGCGCAGGTACGGGTCGATCTTGGCCGCCATGTCGCCGGGAAGGAAGCCCAGCCGCTCGCCGGCCTCCACCGCGGGGCGCACCAGCACGATGCGCTTCACCGAGTCGCGCTCGAGCGCGTCCACCGCGCAGGCCACCGCGAGGTAGGTCTTGCCGGTCCCCGCCGGCCCGATGCTGAAGGTGAGATCGTGCGTGAGGATGTTCTGGAGGTACTGCACCTGGCGCGGGGTGCGCCCGTGGAGGTCGGGGCGGCGCGTGATGAGCGCCGGGCTGCCCTCGGGCGCCTTGGCCTTGCGCGGGCTCAACGCCTCGATCAAGCCCAACTGCACGTCCTCGAGCGTGAGGCTCGTCTTCGCCTGCTCGTAGAACGACTGCAGCACCTGCGTCGCGATGCGGGTCCGTGCCGGCTTGCCGGTCAGCGCGAAGCGCTCGCCGCGGCGCGCGATGGCGATGTCGAGCGCGGTCTCGATCTGCCGCAGGTTCTCGTCCAGCGCGCCGCACAGGTTCGCGAGCCGCTGGTTATCGACCGGGGTGAAGACGAGCTCGACCGGCTTCAATGGGCGATTTCGCCGCGCAGCGAATGGGGGAGTGCGCCGGTGATGGTGACCTCGGCGAACCGGCCGGCAAGATCGTGCGGCCCCGGAAAATTGACCACGCGGTTGTTCGCGGTGCGCCCGCAGAGCTCGCTGGTATCTTTCTTCGCCGGGCCCTGCACCAGCACGCGCTGGCGCGTGCCGACCATGCCGCGGCTGATCGCCCGCGCGTGCTCATCGATCCTCGCCTGCAACCGCTGCAAGCGCGCGAGCTTCACCGCGCGCGGGGTCTCGTCGGGCAGCTCAGCCGCCGGGGTGCCGGGGCGCCGGCTGTAGAGGAAGCTGAAGCTCGAGTCGAAGCCCACCTCGTCGATGAGGCTCAGGGTCGCCTCGAAGTCGGCCTCGGTCTCCCCAGGGAAACCGACGATGAAATCGGACGAGATCGAGATGCCCTCGCGCGCGGCGCGCAACCGGCGCACGATCGACTTGTACTCGAGCGCGGTGTAGCCGCGCTTCATCGCCGCCAGCACGCGGTCGGATCCCGCCTGGACCGGAAGGTGCACGTGGGTCGCGAGCTGGGGAATCCGCGCGTGGGCGTCGATCAGGCGCTGCGTGAATTCCTTGGGGTGCGAGGTCGTGTAACGGATGCGCTCGATGCCCGGAATTTCCGCGACGTACTCCAGCAGCAGGGCGAAATCGGCGGTCTCCCCGTCGTCCGTGACGCCGCGGTAGGCGTTCACGTTCTGCCCGAGCAACGTGACTTCCTTCACTCCCAGCCCCCCGAGCTCGGCGATCTCGGTGAGCACGTCCTCGAACGGGCGCGAGACCTCCTCGCCGCGCGTGTACGGCACCACGCAGAAGCTGCAGTACTTGCTGCAGCCTTCCATGACCGAGACGAACGCGGCGGCGCCCTCGACGCGCGCGGGCGGCAGGGCATCGAACTTCTCGATCTCCGGGAACGACACGTCCACCTGCGGCGCGCCGGTGGCGCGGCGCGCCTCGATCATCTGCGGCAACCGGTGCAGCGTCTGCGGGCCGAAGACGAGATCGACATAGGGCGCGCGCGCGACGATCGCGGCGCCCTCCTGGCTCGCGACGCAGCCGCCGACGCCGATGAGGAGCCGCGGGTTGGCCCGCTTGTAGTCCTTGACCCGCCCGAGATCGGCGAAGACCTTCGCCTGGGCCTTTTCGCGCACCGAGCAGGTATTGAAGAGGATCACGTCGGCGGCGCCGGGATCGTCGGTCGCCTCCATGCCGTGCGCCGCGTTGAGCACGTCCGCCATCTTGCCCGAGTCGTACTCGTTCATCTGGCAGCCGAACGTCTTGATGTAGAGCTTCTGCGACATCGCGTGGGCAGGCGGGTGACCCGAAGCGGTGTCAAAAACCGTTTTGAAACCGCAGGCACACGCGGAGAGACACAGATGACCGAAGCCGGCAGCGCTCTTTAGAAGGGGATTTCATCCGCGTTGATCTGCGTCCATCTGCGGTTGCGTCTTGCTTTTGAGCCTTGAATCGTGGCTCTAGCGACCCGCGGCGCGCTCGAGGCGCGCGAGCTCCTCGGGGCGGAGCAAGTAGAGGCGCGAGACGTCGCCGTTCGCGTCCACGACGAAGAGCACGGACGCGCTCTCCGGAAGCGAGCCGTGCACGATGGTGCGGTTCTCTTGATCGTAGATCAGTCCGCCGGGCGCGAGCCGCACGACCTTGTTGCTAATCTGAACCAGCGGAAACGGATGCTGCTGGCCGGCGAGCTCGCCCACCTTGCCGTTTGCCGGCAGCGTGCGCACCAGCTGCGCGTGGCTGGCGCTCGCGCCCAAAGCGGCAAAGAAAGTCATTAAAAGCAGCGGGTTACGCATGAAATGCACGATAGCACAGCCGCGGGAAGGGAGCAATCATACGCCAAAAACCGCCCCTTTTGCAGCGCATGACCTCTGACGCCTCCGCGAGGGGCCGGCGCACCCGCCCGGCGGCGCGTCAAGGCGAATCCGAGGCGAGAAAAAAAGCCGACGCAACACGCCGGCAGCCAGTTTGGTTGCGCCGGCTCCGGATGCTCGCTTTTCTCCACAGCGCCTGGCAGGCTGTCGCGGTGAGCATTCCGACGGGCTGTTGACAGCAAGACCGGCCGAGCATCCGGCATGAAGCTGAACGGAAAACCCTTCTCGCGCGCGGTTCGGGACGGCAGCGCGGCCGGGTCGAGGTTGTTGCCGTCGTTGCTTTTCCGTTTCGTTACGGGCTCCAGGGAGTTTGCTCACCCGAGCCCGGCAAACCCCGGGTACTGATGCATGTCAAACTGGGGCAATATGGGCGGCGCTATTTTTCTCAAAATGGGGATCGTTACCCCGCAGAGGAGGTTCGAATGGCAACGCGAGCTCCGAGTCCGGCGCCGCGCCCCGGGAAAAAAGCTGCGACTCGCCTCGCTGCGGGAGCTCGGGCGCCCCGGATCCGCCGCAAGGCGGCGGGAGCGGAAAGCGGCATGAGCGCGATCACGCCGGAAGAGCGGCACCGCCTGATCGCCGAGGCAGCGTACTTCATCGCCGAGCGGCGCGGCTTTGCCGCGGGCTGCGAGCTCGACGACTGGCTGCGGGCGGAGGCTGAAGTCGAGCGGCGCCTCGGCGCGGGCAGCGCCCGGGCGGGCACGAACTAGCAGCTCGCCGGGTCGAAAGCCGAGGAACTCCGGGTGCGGTTGGACATGCGCGCGCAAACCGAAGCCGGCAGGGTCGTCCGCCAGCTCACGAAGGAGTCGTTTGCCCTGATTCTCGCGGGCGGGCGCGGCACGCGCCTCATGGCGCTCACCGACGAGCGCGCCAAGCCGGCGGTGCCCTTCGGCGGAAAGTTCCGGATCATCGATTTTACGTTGTCGAACTGCGTGAACTCGGGCGTCCGGCGCATCGGCGTGGCGACCCAGTACAAGGCGCACAGCCTCATCCGGCACATCCAGCGCGGCTGGAGCTTTCTCGACGGCCGGTTCGAGGAGTTCATCCAGCTGCTGCCGGCGCAGCAGCAGGTTGCGGAATCGTGGTATCGCGGCACCGCCGACGCCGTGTTCCAGAATCTCCGCCTGCTGCGGCGCCACGACCCCGCGCACGTGCTGGTGCTGGCGGGCGATCATGTCTACAAGATGGATTACGGCAAGATGCTCGCGTTTCATGCCGGTTGCCAGGCGGACATGACCGTGGGGTGCGTGGAAATGCCCCTCCGCGAAGCCGCCGGTTTCGGCGTCATGGCGGTGAGCGGCGAGGGGCGCGTGGCCGATTTCGCCGAGAAGCCGGCCAAGCCCCCTCCCATGCCCGGCGATCCCGGCCGCGCGCTCGTGAGCATGGGTGTCTACGTGTTCAGCGCAGGTTTTCTCTACGAGCAGCTCGCGCGGGACGCCGACGACCCGCGTTCCTCGCACGACTTCGGCAAGGACATCATCCCCCACATCGTGCCGCGCTACCGCGTCTACGCGCACCGCTTCGCCGACAGCTGCGTCGGTATGCCGCCGGGGAGCGCCCCGTACTGGCGCGACGTGGGCACGGTGGACGCCTACTGGGAGGCGAACATCGAGCTCACCAAGGTCGTGCCCGAGCTCAACCTCTACGACGAGGACTGGCCGATCTGGACCCATCAGGAGCAGCTGCCGCCCGCGAAATTCGTGTTCGACGACGAGGGCCGCCGCGGCATGGCGGTCGATTCGCTGGTTTCGGGCGGAGACATCGTGAGCGGATCGGTGGTGCGCCGCTCGCTGCTGTTCTCGGACGTGCGCGTGGAGGACTACAGCCTCGTCGAGGACTCGGTGGTGCTGCCGCAAGTGCGCATCGGGCGCAACGTCGTGCTCAAGCGCGCGGTCGTGGACCGGGGCTGCAGGATTCCCGACGGCACCGCGATCGGCCTCGACCCCGAAGCCGACAGCGCGCGCTTTCATGTCACCGAGCGCGGCATCACGCTGGTCACTCCCCACATGCTCGGGCAACCGGTTTACGGCATCCGCTAGGAATTTGCCGGGCTTTGGCCCGCCAGATTCCTGAGCCAAGATCGCTTTACAAAAAGACAGTCCACATCTGTCGAACGAAAGCCGACAGCTTCCCGGCGGCACGATTGACCGCGGCGGGGAAGGAATGGCACATTTGGCATCGGCCGGCAGCCTGCGGGACCCTCGGGTCCCGCAGGCTGCTGATGGAAAACCGCGCAGGGGTCTGTCCCACGCAAGTCCGACAAGCCCCTGGGCGGCCGCAACAGGGTGAATCTCGAATGCCGGGCACGACGTTTCAGATCGAAGTCAATCCGCAGATTCCGCAGCGGCTGGCGCGGCTGGAAGAGCTCGCCAACAATCTCTGGTACAGCTGGGACCGCCCGACGCGCTCGCTGTTCTCGCGCATGCACCCCGGCCTGTGGCGCGCGGTCGGCCACAGCCCGAAGGCCTTCCTGAAGCGCGTCGATCAGAAGCGTCTCGCGGACGCCGCGAACGACTCGGTTTTTCTCGGCGCGTTGAACCGCGTGCTCTCGGCCTACGACACGTATCACAACGAGCCGGTGCGCTCGGATCACGGCCTGGGCGAGGCGGACCTGGTGGCGTACTTCTGCGCCGAGTTCGGCTTTCACGAGAGCCTGCCGATCTATTCCGGCGGCCTCGGCATTCTCGCCGGCGACCACTGCAAGGCGGCGAGCGACCTCCGGCTGCCCTTCGTGGGCGTGGGGCTGCTCTACCGGCAGGGCTATTTCCATCAGACCATCGACAACGACGGCAACCAGCACGCCGTCTACACCGATTCGGATTTCGACGATTTGCCGATCGCGCCGGTCATGCGCGGCGACAGCTCGGAGATGCGGGTCGCGGTGGAGCTGCCCGGGCGCACGGTCCTGGTGAAGGTCTGGAAGGCGCGGGTCGGGCACGTCAAGCTCTATCTCCTCGACACCGACCTCGAGGAGAACACCGTTCACGATCGCGACATCGCCCACCGCCTCTACGGAGGCGACCGCACCACGCGCATCGAGCAGGAGCTCATCCTGGGCGTCGGCGGCGTGCGCGCGCTCGAGGAGATCGGCCTCAAGCCCACCGTGTGGCACATCAACGAGGGGCACGCGGCTTTTCTCGTGCTCGAGCGCATCCGCGCGCTCGTGAAGCAGGGGCTCGACTTCGAGGCGGCGCTCGAGGCCGTGGCGGCGAGCACGGCGTTCACGACGCACACCGCGGTCCCGGCCGGGCACGACCACTTCACGACCGAGCTCGTGCTCCACCATCTCGAGTCCTGGTGCCGCGACGTGGGCGTCGAGCCGGCGACGCTGCTCGCGCTGGGCAAGGTGGGCGAGAGCGCCGATTTCAACATGACGGCGCTCGCGGTGCGCGGCTCGCGGCACCATAACGGGGTGAGCCGCATTCACGGGGAAGTCTCCTCGCGCATCAGCGCGGCGTTGTGGCCCGAGATCGAGCCCGAGGAAAACCCCGTGACCTACGTCACCAACGGCATCCACGTGCCGACGTTTCTCTCGGACGAGTGGAACGAGCTGTTCGACCGCCACCTCGGCTCCGGCTGGAGCCAGCGGCTGACCGACCAGGGGTGCTGGGACTGCGTGTACTCGATTCCCGATCAGGCCTTCTGGAGCGTGCGCCAGTCGCTCAAGGCGCAGATGCTCTACCTGGTGCGCAACCGCCTCGCCGAGCGCCACGCGCGCAACCACGGCTCGGAATCCCACCTCGACCGCATGCTGCGGCTGGCCGATCCCGCCAACCCGAACGTGCTCACCATCGGCTTCGCGCGCCGCTTCGCGACCTACAAGCGCGCGACGCTGCTGTTCGAGGACATCGAGTGGCTGCGCGAGATCTTCTGCAATCCGGAGCGGCCGGTGGTGCTCATCTTCGCCGGCAAGGCGCACCCCGCGGACCAGCCGGCGCAGGATCTCATCCGCCGCATCGAAGAGGTCGCGCGCATGCGGGACTTCGAGAGCCGCATCCTGTTCGTGGAGGGCCACGATCTCCACCTCTCGCGCCGCCTGGTTTCGGGCGTGGATGTGTGGCTCAACAACCCGGTCTATCCGCTGGAGGCCTCCGGGACCTCGGGCATGAAGGCGGCGATCAACGGCGTCATCAACCTGAGCGTGGTCGACGGCTGGTGGGGCGAGGGCTACGACGGCAGGAACGGCTGGGCGATCAAGCCCGCCTCGCGCACGCTCGACGACGTGCGGCGCAACCAGGAGGAGTCGCGCACGCTCTACGAGCTGCTCCAGGACCATGTGGTGCCGCTCTACTACGCGCGCGGGCCGATGGGCTATTCGCCCGGATGGCTGCAGATGGCGAAGCATTCGATCGCCTCGGTGCTGCCGCGCTTCAACTCGACGCGCATGCTGAACGAATACGTGTCGAAGTTCTATGCCTCGGCAGCGAGCCAGTGGCAGCGCTACACCGGCGACGCCCACGCCGGCGCCCGGGCGGTGGCGGCCTGGAAGGCCCGGGTGCGCGCCGCGTGGGGTCGCGTCAGCGTGCGCCGGCTCGACCGTCCGCCGCGCCGCATCCGGTTCAGCGAGACGCTGAGGGTGGAGGTGGCGGTGAACCTCGACAGCCTCCGCCCCGCGGACGTGGTGGTGGAAGTGCTCATCGGCCGGCCGGGCGAGGCGCGGCCCGACCGCGTTTTCTCCTACCAGCTCCAGCACGCCGGCCGGCTCCCGGGTGCAAAGGAAGATGTTTTCGCGCTCGATCTCACGCCGGAGCTTTGCGGCAAGGTCGACTACCGCATTCGCCTCTACCCCCATCACGAGCTGCTCACCCATCGTTTCGAGATGGGCATGATGAAGTGGGTGTAGGAATTTGCCGGACTTGGGCCCGGCAAATTCCTTACCCGAGTCCGCCCGAAGGAAAACGCGAGTTTGTCGGGCCTGGCCCCGGCAAACGCATGCAAATCAAGTCTCACAGGCTGCTAAGAGCTGATGCCGGGCGAATCCCGACTGCGCGTGCTGTTCGTCACGCCGGAGCTCGCTCCGTGGGTGAAGAGCGGCGGATTGGGCGAGGTCTCGGCGACCCTGCCCGCGGCGCTCAACGCGCTCGGAGCGGACGTGCGCGTGCTGGTCCCCGGCTATCCCGCCATCCTCGGCGCGTGCGGCGCGGCGCGCCTCGCGGCGGAGCTCGCCGGGTTCGCCGGCGCGCTCGCGCCCGCGCGCCTGTTGTCGGCCGAACGGGCTCTCCCGGCCCCCCTGCTTGTCCTCGATTGCCCCGCGTATTACGGCCGGGAGGGCGGTGCCTACCACGACGCGCAGGGGCACGACTGGCGCGACAATCACCTGCGCTTCGGACTGCTCTCACGCGTGGCCGCCCTGCTCAGTGCGCCCGGCAGCCCGCTCGCGTGGCGCCCCGAGATTCTGCACTGCCATGACTGGCCCGCGGGGCTCGCGCCGGCCTATCTCGCCTTCGAGCGCGGCGCGCGGGCGGTCTCCGTGATGACCGTTCACAACCTCGCATTCCAGGGTCTCTTTCCCGCGGAGACGGTTGCGGAGCTGGGACTTCCGGCCGAAGCGTTCCGCATGGAGGGCGCGGAATTCTACGGCAAGCTCTCGTTCCTCAAGGCGGGCCTCTTCTTCGCCGATGAGATTACCACGGTGAGCCCGACCTACGCGCGCGAGATCCAGACCGAGGAGCTCGGTTTCGGCCTGGGCGGCCTGCTGCGCCACCGCCGTGAGCGGATCGCGGGCATTCTGAACGGTATCGACACCTCGGCATGGAATCCCGCCTCCGATCCCCATATCGCCGCGCGCTACGATTTTTCGCGCATCGAGGCGAAGGCGCTGAACAAGGCCGCGCTGCAACGCGAGCTCGGTTTGCGCGTGGACGCCGCCGTGCCGCTCATCGGCGTCGTGAGCCGCGTGACCCACCAGAAGGGCCTCGACCTCGTCGCGCACGCCGCGCGCGGCATCGCCGCGTTGCCGGCGCAGCTCGTCGTGCTCGGCACCGGCGAGAGGGCGCTGGAGCTGAGGTTTACCGCGCTCGCCGCGCGCCTTCCCGGCACGGTCGCGGCGATGATCGGCTTCGACGAAGCCCTGGCGCACCGCATCGAGGCGGGCGCGGACATCTTCCTCATGCCGTCGCGCTTCGAGCCGTGCGGCTTGAACCAGATGTACAGCTTGCGTTACGGCACGCCGCCGGTGGTGCGCGCGACCGGGGGGCTCGCCGACACCGTGGTCGACTGCACGCCGGACGCGCTCGCGGCGGGCCGCGCGACCGGCTTCGTGTTTACCGACGTCGAGTCGCGGGCGTTGCTCGACGCGGTGACGCGCGCGGCCGCGGCATGGCGCGACCAGGCGCTGTGGCGCAAGCTGCAGCAGACGGGCATGGCGCAGGATTTCAGCTGGAGGCACAGCGCGGAGCGGTATCTCGCGCTCTATCGGGCGCTTCTCGCCAGGAGTTTGCCGGCCCGAGCTCCGACAAACTCCTGATGCAATACGGCTCGGGCGTCGAGGCGAGCGCAGGGGTATCGGGAATGGAGTTTGTCCGGCCGAAGTCGGACAAACTCCTTGTGTGGTGGCGAGTCAGGGATTTGAACCCCGGACCAACGGATTATGATTCCGCTGCTCTAACCGCTGAGCTAACTCGCCTTAGGAATCTGCCGGACTTTCCTCCGGCAGATTCCTAAGATGAGAAACAAGATCGCGCCAAACAGGATGCCTTGTCGGGGACGAAATCTGTTCCCGCCCGGAAAGCGCCTGTGGCTTCCCGAGGACCTTCCTGGTCAGGAAGCCTGTCGGATTAGCGGGCTGAAAGGCTGCCATAAGGAATTTACCGGACCCTGGTCCGGCACGCTCCCGGGGAGGCGGCGAGTCTAAAGAGCCGCCCCGCTTGTGTCAAGTTAACTCGCTGAATCTCTTCCTTAATTGGGTTAAGAATCCGATGCTTGTGAAGGGGCGTGCGAAGCGTGTATCCTGATCCCGAGAGGCGAAGCAAAATTCCATTATGTGAAAGGCGAGGTTTTGCATGGGCACGAATTACAAGATTCTGATCATGGGCGCGTCCTACGGTTCGCTCCTGGCAGCGAAACTGCTGTTTGCGCGCCACACCCTGAAGATGGTCTGCCTGCCGGCCGAGGTGGAGCTCATCAACAAGGAAGGCATCCGGGTGCGCATGCCGGTGAAAGGCAGGGAGGGACTCGTCGAGATTGACTCGCGGAAACTGCCGGGGAACTTGTCCGCCGATGGGCCGGGAGCGGTCAATCCGGCTCACTACGATCTGGTTGCGCTGGCCATGCAGGAGCCGCAGTACCGGTCACCGGGCGTGCGCGAGCTGCTCGACGCCGTGGCCAAAGCGAAAGTTCCCTGCATGTCGATCATGAACATGCCGCCGCTGCCGTACCTGAAACGCATTCCGGGCGTCAACGCCGATGCGTGCAGGGGCTGCTACACCGACCCCACCGTCTGGGACAGCTTCGACCCCAGGCTGATGACGCTGTGCAGCCCGGATCCGCAGGCGTTCCGCCCGCCGGAAGAAAAGGTGAATGTGCTGCAGGTCAGGCTGCCGACCAACTTCAAGGCGGCGCGTTTCGATTCGGACGCGCACACCGCCATCCTGCGCCAGCTGGAGTCGGATATCGAAGCGGCCCGCTTCGACACCGGCAGCGGCATGATCGAGTTGCCCGTCAAGCTCAAGGTGCACGACTCAGTGTTCGTGCCGCTGGCGAAGTGGCCGATGTTGATCGCCGGCAACTATCGCTGCGTGACAAGAGAGGGAATGCGATCCATCAAGGAGGCCGTGCATGCCAACCTCGAGGCATCGCGCGCGGTCTACGACTGGGTAGTCAGGCTGTGCGTTTCGCTCGGCGCGGCCGAGAAGGACCTGGTGCCGTTCGAGAAATACGCCAACGCCGCGCTCTCGCTCGCGAGCCCATCCTCCGCGGCGCGCGCCCTCTTCGGCGGCGCGCCCAATATCGAGCGGGTGGACCGCCTGGTGAAGGCGATCGCGGCGCAGAAGGGCATGCAGTCGGCCGTGCTCGACGAGACGGTCGCCCTGGTCGATGCCAGGCTGGAGGCCAACCGGAAGAAGGCTGCCTGAATCCTCCGCGTTCCAGCGTAGCCAGCCCCGCGCCGCGACGCTACACTGCCTGGATCATCCGGGAACGGCGCGCGGCGCATGCGCAACGAATTTGATGTCGTGATCGTCGGCGGCGGGCTCGTTGGCCTCAGCCTCGCCGCCGCGCTGCGCGATTCCGGGCTCAAGCTGGCTCTCATCGAGCCGAACGTCCCGGCCCCCGTGCCAGCCGAGGAGTCGTGGGACACGCGCGTCTATGCGATCAGTCCCGGCGCCGCCGCGTTCCTCGAGCAGTGCGGCGCGTGGGAGCGCCTGGCTCACGAACGGGTGACGCGGGTCGAGGCGATGAGAATCCATGGCGACGATGCGCGCTCGCGCCTCGATTTCAGCGCCTATGACACCGGGCTGCGCGAGCTCGCCTTCATCGTCGAGAACGGCCGCCTGCAACACGCGCTGTGGCAGGTCGCTCGCGAGCGGGCGGAGATCTACTGCCCCGGGAACTGGTGCGCGCTCGAGTTCGGCGCGGATTCCGTCTCGGTGCGCATGGAGGACGGCACCGGGATCACCGCGCGCCTCGTGGTCGGCGCCGATGGCGCGGAGTCGCGGGTGCGCGCTCAAGCCGGCATCGCGGTCACGCCGAGCGACTACGGCCAGCTCGGCGTGGTCGCGAATTTCTCCTGCGAGCGGCCGCACCGCGGCGTCGCCTTCCAGTGGTTCCGGCGCGACGGCGTGCTCGCGTTGCTGCCGCTCCCCGGAAACCGCGCCTCGATGGTGTGGTCGATCGGTGAGGAGCGTGGCCGCGAGCTGGCTGTCCTCGCGGCCCCGGAGCTCGCGGCGGAGCTGGAATCCGCGAGCCACGGCGTGCTCGGCGCGCTCGCGCTCATCACCCCCGCGGCGGCGTTTCCCTTGAGACTGCAGCGCGTGGAAAATCTCATAAAGCCCCGCGTTGCGTTGGTAGGGGACGCCGCGCATAACGTGCACCCGCTGGCGGGGCAGGGGGTGAACCTTGGTTTCCGGGACGCGCGCGAGCTCGCCGCGGTGCTGGCGGGCCGGGGCGTCCAGCGCGATTGCGGCGATTACGCGTTGCTGCGGCGCTACGAGCGCGCGCGGCGGGAGGACGTGGCCGTGATGCAGTTCACGACGCACGCGCTGCAGAAACTGTTCAACAACGACGTTGCCTGGATCGCCGGGGCGCGCAATCTGGGCCTCAGGCTGGTAAACTGGCAGCCGCAACTGAAGAGCTTCCTGGTGCATCACGCCGTGGCCTGACACGCGGGCCGGGCTCACACTCAAGGACGGGCATGCTACGCAAGTTCACGATGGTTCTGATGGTGTGGGCCGGGCTCGCGGCGGGAGTGGCTTACGGCAGCGAGGAGGCCATCAGAAAGGGGATTCAAGCGCGGTTCCCTGACCTCGCCGTGGAGAGCATATCGAAAACGCCGTTCAGCGGAATCTATGAAGTCGTACTGGGCGGCCGTATCGTGTACACCGATGAGAAGGTCAGCTTCATCTTCGTCGGCAATCTCATCGACGCGCGCGGCACCGCCGAAAAAGACCTTACGCGCGAGCGCAGCGCCCAGCTCACGGTGCAGACGCTCAGGAAGTCGCTTCATCTTGCGTTCAAGCGCGTGCATGGCAATGGCAAGCGCACGCTCTACACCTTCGAGGACCCGAACTGTCCCTGGTGCAAGAAACTTCACGGCGAGCTGGCGAAGGTCAAAGACGTCACGGTCTACACTTTCCTGTTCCCGATTCTGTCGCAGGACTCCGTGGACAAATCCAGGGCGATCTGGTGCGCCAAGGACCGCGCCAGGGCATGGGATGAGGTCATGACGCGCGGCACAGCGCCACAAAACGACGGCAAGTGCGATACGCCGATCGAGAAGAACGTAGAGATGGGGCAGCGCTTCGGCATCCGCGGCACGCCCGCGATCTTTTTCGCCGATGGCCGTCAGGTCTCCGGCTTTGTGCCGGCGGACCAGATCGAGCAAGCGCTCGCCTCTGTCGGCTCGCGCTAGGAATCCGGCGCGCTTTCGCCCGCCGGATTCCTTAACAAAGACCCATTCCAATGGATGGTAGCCCGCGGGACTCGCGTCCCGCGGGCTACCACGGGTCAACTGGGGAGTCACGCCCGCCGTTATCCCGAGGATGACGGCAGTCCTCTTTCCGGGCGCCATCCCGCAAGGCTCGGCGCGCAGTCCGCGCCGTTTGGCATGGGCGCTGACCGGGTCGGCTTTCGCGCACCTTTTCCTGGCATCGGTGCTTGCGCTCGATGCGCCCCGACCGCTCGCGCCGCGGACGGCGGCGCCGATGTACGTCCGGCTCCAGCTCGACAGCGGTCCGCCGGCGGCCGGCGCGTCGGCCTTGCCGGACGCGAGCGTGCCTCGCTCCACAAGGGACGCTGGACGGCATGCACCCGCGCCCGAGCGGCGCGAGCGGCCCGCGCCGCCAGTCCAGGCGGCCCAGGCTGCGCAGCGCGCGAGCGCTTTGGTGGCGCTGCCGCACATCCCCGACCCGACCTACTACTCTGCACGGGAGCTCGACGCATATCCACGGCCGCTCGCGCCGCTCGGCTTCGATCATCCGGAACGCAGCGGCCGCGAGCGCACGGGCGGGAGAATCCTGCTGGAAGTGTTGATCGACGAGCACGGCGCCGTCAGGGAAGTGACGGTCGTCGAAGCGGAGCCTGCCGGCCGCTTCGAGGAAGCGGCGCGCTCGGCGCTGGCGGCCGCGCGCTTTTTCCCCGGCATGAAACACGGCCGCCCCGTGAAGAGCCGCCTGCTCGTGAGCGTCAGCTTCGCTGCCGCGCGTGAGCCGTGACCGATGAGCAGTGACAGTTGATGCGCACAGCCGCGGTCCGGCCAGGTCACTGAATCCTGAATCCCGAATCCTGAATCCTGAAAGCGTTCGGCAGCAGCACCCACATCCTGAGCGGCTGCCTCATCCGCCCGGCTTCGCGCGCGGCTTCCGCCCCGAAACCCCAGAAGAAATCGGCGCGCACCGCGCCGCGAATGGCGCCGCCGGTGTCCTGCGCGAGCATCAGGCGATTGAGCGGCCGCGTGGTGAGCGGCCACGTAGTCGAGACGTAGACCGGAGCGCCGAGCGGCACGAAGCGCGGATCGACGGCGACGCTGCGCCGCGAGGTGAGCGGCACGCCGAGCGCCCCGGGCGGCCCGGGCAGGTCTTTCGGCAGCTCGCGGAAGAACACGTAGGCTGCGTTGTGGTTGAGCAGCTCCCGCACGCGGTCGGGATTGCGGCGCGCCCACTCCTTGATTCCCTGCATCGAGGCGCTCTCGAGGGGGAGATCGCCGCGTTCGACGAGCAGCCTTCCGATCGAGCGGTAGGGATGGCCGTTCTGCTCGGCGTAACCGACGCGGATCGTCTCGCCCGTGTCGAGCCCGATGCGCCCCGAGCCCTGGATCTGCAGGAAGAAGAGCTCGATGGCGTCATCCACCCAGACGAGCTCCTTGCCGGCAGCGGCGCCGCGCCCCTGCTCGATCTGGGCGCGGTCGTAGTAGGGCACCACCCGCCGCCCGTCGAGTCGCCCGCGCAGCCGCATGCCCTTCAGCTCCGGGTAGAGCTCCGTGAGGTCAATCACCAGCAGGTCGTCGGGCACGCCGAATACGGGGTAGCGGTAGCGCCCGTGGGGCCGGCGGCTGCCGCGGAGCAGCGGCTCGTAGTAGCCGGTGATGAGCCCTTCGTTGCTGCCGTCCACGTTCGCGAGCTGGAACGGCGTGAAGTTCTCCTCGAAGAAGCGGCGCGCGGTGTCGCGGTCAGGACGCGCGATGCTTCTCGCCACGGTGCATGCGTCGCGCCAGCCCGCCTGCGCGGCAAGCGCATCGCAGCTTGCGAGAAACGCCTCCCACGCGAGCGCCGGATCCTCCGCCTGCCACTGCGGGAGATCGCTCCACGTCGCCTGCCGCAGCACGGCGGCTTCTGCGGCGGGCGGCCTGGCCGGCGGGGCTTCCTTGGGCGGAGGCGCGGGCGTGACGAGGGGCGGGGTGGGCGCAACCGGGGGAGGGGCCGGCTCGCGCTTCAACGTCTCGCAGCCGGCCAGGACCGGCAGCGCGATCAGAGCCAGTGCGCGCACGCCGCGCATTTGGCGGCCGGTGAACGATTCGCTAGAGTGCGGCATTACGTTTCGTTGACCCTTGCCAGTATAAAACGGTTCCGGCGGTGGAGGGCTTCCTGTTACTGCTCCTGGAGGCGGGTGTCGCCCTCGCGTTGTTGCTCTTCATCGTGTGGTGGACGTGGCCGCGCCGCAAGCCGCCCGACGATGAAAAGAATTGAGCCGCCAGGGCGCCAGGACGCAAAGAAGAACGAGAATGGAACCGAAGATAAATCCCGTTTCAATGACTTTCGCCGACTCTCGCATCCCGTTCTTCGCGGCGATCGGCGGCCAAATTGTCTTGGCGGCTGATTCTGTCACAGGCGCTCCATGCGTATCAGCCGGAACCAGCCCCCGCCGGCCGCCGGCTCGTCGCTCACTACGCGCACCGCGGGCACCTGCGGCAGCAGGTCCTCGAACACGACATCGAGCCGGGTCGCCGCGCGCGCGGCGAGCGGGCTGAGGAGCCGCCGCAACGGTGCCCGCTGCCCGGGCCTCAGGAACTTGTCGAACACGAGGATGCTCCCGCCCGGGCGCACCACGCGCGCGGTTTCCGACAGCGCGCGCGCCGCGTCAGGCACGACCGCCAGGATGAGATGCAGCACGGCGTGATCGAAGCTCGCGTCGGCGAAAGGCAGCGCGAGGCTGTCGGCTTGCACGGCGGCAAACTCGAGCCCGGCGGCGCGGCGGATCGAGCGCGCGAGCATCGCCCGCGTGAGGTCGAGGCCGACATACGAGGGACCGGGCGGCAGCCACGGCAGATCGAGGCCGGTGCCGACGCCGTTTACCAGCACCCAGCCAGCGCCCGGTGGCAGGGCCGCCAGGCTGCGGCGCCGCGCGGACCGGAACGCGGGACCGATGACGAAGTCGTAGAACGGCGCGAGGAGGGTGTAGCTGACCTTCAGCATCACGTTCAAAGTTCCAAGTTCCAAGTTCAAAGTTCGACACCGCGAACTCTGAATGTGCAACGTTCAACCCGAAACCCTGAACCTTGAACCCGGAACCTGGAACCTGGAACCTGGAACAGTCAATGCAAGACCCTGGGCATTGACAGCGTGAATTCGGGTATCGGCGCGTCGAACTGCCGGCCGTCCTCGGCGATCATCTGGTAGCTGCCGCGCATCGTGCCGACCGGCGTCGCGATCGCCGTGCCGCTGGTGTACTGGAAGCTTTCGTTGGGCTTGAGCAGCGGCTGCTCGCCGACGACGCCGAGGCCGCGCACTTCCTGCACCTGGTTGTTGGCGTCGGTGATGATCCAGTGGCGGCTCACGAGCTGCGCCGGGATGGTGCCGGTGTTGGTGATGGTGATGGTGTACGCGAACACGTAGCGCCCGGTCTCGAGGTCGGACTGCTCCGGGATGAACGCGGTGCGCGCCGCGACGGTGATCTCGTACTTCCGGTCGGCCATGGCGCCGATTCTTGACCATTTCCATCGCGCGCGCAAGCAAGCTTGCGCTGTGCCGCTGCCGCGGGAACGGTTACAATTCCGCGGTCTGCGTCCGAAGCGCGCCCCGCCATGACATACCGCATCGCTCCGAGCATCCTCTCCGCCAACTTCGCCAGGCTCGGCGAGGAGGTCGAGCGGGTCGCCGCCGCCGGTGCCGACCTGGTGCACTTCGACGTGATGGACAACCACTACGTGCCCAATCTCACCGTAGGCCCGCTCGTGTGCGAGGCGATCCGGCCGCTCACCACCGTGCCGATCGACGTGCACCTGATGGTGAAGCCGGTCGACCGCATCGTCCCCGACTTCGCGAAAGCCGGCGCCAGCATCATCTCGTTTCACCCGGAGGCCTCGGAGCACGTCGACCGCACCATCGGGCTCATCAAGGACAGCGGCTGCAAGGCGGGCCTGGTGTTCAATCCCGCGACGCCGCTCGATTATCTCGACCACGTGATCGACAAGCTCGACCTCATCCTCATCATGTCGGTCAATCCCGGCTTCGCCGGGCAGAAATTCATCCCGCAGGCGCTCGCGAAGCTCGCCGCGGTGCGCAGCCGCATCCGGGATGCTGGACGCGAGGTCTGGCTCGAGGTGGACGGCGGCGTCAAGGTGGAGAACATCGCCGAGATCGCGCGCGCCGGCGCCGACACCTTCGTCGCCGGCTCGGCGATCTTCAGCACCAAGGACTACAAGGCCACGATCGCGGCGCTGCGCGCCGAACTTGCAAAAGCCTGAATCCGGCCACGGAATCGCACGGAAGCTCGCGGAAACCCGACGAATACGGCTTAACAAGGCTTGTCCCTTGCGACATCTCGCGAGTTTTCGGCGCTGTCGCCTCGTCGCGCGTTTCCCTTGAGGTTTGTTTCCGTGGGTTTCCATGGTCAATGACTAACCGGCGTTTTCCGCTGCGCGTCAAGGCCGTCATCATCGACCTCGACGGGACGCTTGCCGACAGCATTCCGGATCTCGCGGCCGCGGCCAACATGATGCTGCGCGAGCTCGGGCGCCCGGACCTGCCGGAGGCGTTGATCCGCACTTTCGTCGGCAAGGGCATACCGAAGCTCGTCGAGCGCGTGCTGGCGGGCTCGCTCGAGGGCGGCGTCGCCGAGGCGGCGTTCAGGGCGGCGCTGCCCGTCTTCGAGCGCTGTTACGCGGCGGTGAACGGCAGGCACACCGTGCTGTTTCCCGGCGTGGCCGAGGCCCTGGAGGCGTTGCGCGCGGCGGAGCTGCCGCTCGCCTGCGTCACCAACAAGGCGGAACGCTTCACGACGCCGCTGCTCGAGCAGCTCGGCATCGCGCGCTATTTCTCGCAGGTGATCGCCGGCGATACGCTGTCCCGCCAAAAGCCCGACCCGGCCCCGCTCCTGCACGCCTGCCGCGGCTTCGGGATCGCGCCGCCCGAAATGCTGATGATCGGCGACTCGGTGAACGACGCGCAGGCCGCGCGCGCCGCCGGCTGCCCGGTGTTCTGTGTCACCTACGGCTACAACGAGGGGCGGGATGTGCGTGAGCTCGACGTTGATGCTATAGTATCCTCGCTGATCGAAGCTACCCGGCTGATTCAAAAGGCTTAAGAGCTCTTTATCCCATCGGTCATGGACCACGCAGACAGCGAAACGAAGCAACAGGCGAGGCCCGCGCGCCGCTGGCGCCGCTCGCCTGCGGCCTGGCGCGCGCGTTGATCGCGCCGCCCCTCGTTTCCGCGTTTTCTGCCCTGGAGTGACACGTGACTGAAGTGGATTTCGACCGGCTCGCACGCGCGGGCTACAACCGGGTGCCGGTGGTGCTCGAGACCTTCGCCGATCTCGACACCCCGCTCTCGATCTATCTCAAGCTCGCGAACCAGCCTCATACCTATCTCCTCGAATCGGTGGTGGGCGGCGAGCGCTTCGGCCGCTACTCGTTCATCGGGCTGCCCGCGGAGACACGCATCGAAGTGCGCGGCGACACGTGCAGCGAGTTCCGTGGAGCGAGCCTGTTGGGCGAGACGCGGACCGCGGACCCGCTCGCCTACGTGAACGACTACCTCGCGCGCTTCAAGGTGGCGCGGGACGCGGGCCTGCCGCGCTTCTGCGGGGGACTGGTGGGCTACTTCGGCTACGACACCGTGCGCTATATCGAGCGCCGGCTCGCGGCGACGAGAAAGCCCGATCCGCTCGGCACGCCCGACATCCTGCTGCTGGTCTCCGAAGAGATCGCGATCGTCGACAATCTGTCGGGGAAGTTGACGCTCGTGGTCTACGCCGAGCCGGGCAGGCCGGGGGCATTCCAGGCGGCGCGCGCGCGGCTCGGGCAGCTGCTCGCAAGACTGCGCGAGCCGGTGGCGATACCGGCCGACGTACGCGGCGCCTCGGAGCCGGCGGTCTCGGGCTTCGGCGAGGCCGCCTACCACAAGGCGGTCGAGCGCGCGAAGCAGTACATCTACGAGGGCGACATCATGCAGGTCGTGCCCTCGCAGCGCTTGAGCAAGCCCTTTCGCGCGACACCGCTCGCGCTCTACCGCGCGCTGCGCACCATCAACCCCTCGCCGTACATGTACTACTTCGACTTCGGCCGCTTCCACGTGGTCGGCGCGTCCCCGGAGATCCTGGCGCGCCTGGAGGGGGACACGGTCACGCTGCGGCCGATCGCCGGCACGCGGCGCCGCGGCGCGAGCGCCGCGGAGGACGCGGCGCTCGAGAAGGAGCTCCTCGCCGACGAGAAGGAGCGCGCCGAGCACATCATGCTCCTCGACCTGGGGCGCAATGACGTCGGGCGCGTGGCGCAGACCGGAACGGTCGCGGTCACGGAACGCATGGTGGTCGAGCGCTATTCGCACGTCATGCACATCGTGTCCAACGTCGAGGGCAAGCTGAAACCGGGCTTGAACTCGATCGACGTGCTGCGCGCGACCTTCCCCGCGGGGACCGTCTCGGGCGCGCCCAAGGTGCGGGCGATGGAGATCATCGACGAGCTCGAGCCGGTCAAGCGCGGCATCTACGCGGGCGCGGTCGGCTACCTCGGCTTCCACGGCAACATGGACGTCGCGATCGCGCTGCGCACCGCCGTCGTGAAGGACGGCGCGCTGCACGTGCAGGCGGGCGGAGGCATCGTGGCCGATTCCCAGCCCGCGGCTGAGTGGATCGAAACGCAGAACAAGGCGCGAGCGCTGCTGCGCGCGGCGGAAATGGCCGAGGCCGGCCTGGATACGAGATTCGAGTGAACCGCAACGGCGCAAAGACGCAGAGGATCGCAAGGGAAGAAAATGGGCGTAACTTTGCGTCATTTTTGCGCCCTGGCGTCTTGGGTGTGCCAGGCCAAGCCTGGCTGGTCTTGTGAACTGAAAGGAGTTTACCCTGTGAATTACCCGTTCAACAGGTAGCCAATCGAGCGCGTTGCCGAG
>Ga0073934_10002304_pt1 | contig 40584 bp, 45 predicted proteins | sample LarsenN4metaG_FD_76834 | JGI IMG/M metagenome (GOLD analysis project Ga0073934, IMG submission 76834) | Hot spring sediment bacterial and archeal communities from British Columbia, Canada, to study Microbial Dark Matter (Phase II) - Larsen... ...
ACAGAAACATACCGCCCGCTTCGGCGGGTAAGGGTGAAATGGTGCGGTAAGAGCGCACCGGCGTCGCGGTGACGCGGCGGCCGGGCAAACCCCACCCGGAGCAAGGCTACGTAGGGGACCGTCTCGCCTTCGGGCGAGGAAGGGTGGCCCGCCCGAGCGTCCCGGGTCAGCCGCTCGAGCCGCGCGGCAACGCGCGGCCCAGATAGATGGCCACCGGCCGCCGCAAGGCGGTCACAGAATTCGGCTTACAGGCCCGCTGGCAACATCTCCTGACGCGAACGGCGCGCCGCGCTGCTCCAGAGCCGACCGCGCACCCCGGATGCCGGCGACCGCCCGACGCCCGACACCGCCCTCAGTCGTCGTCCGCGAGCACCCCACGCCGCACCGGCGGCGTGATCCCGGACTCCCGCATCTTCTGCTCTTCCTTGCGCTTCGCCTCGCGCTTGTCCGCCAGCGCCTCGAGGTCGCCCTTCGACTTGCGGGGCGGCGGTTGCGGCTTGTTGATCTCGGGGTGCTCGTTCATCCGTGCCTTGCCCGTGATCGGCCGCTTCACCTCCTTGCCGAGGTGCCAGTACGTCCCCCGGTCCGGGATCGCACGCGGGTAGCCCTCGCGCATCGTGAACGCCGCGAACGACGTCGGCGGGATGCGCTCCGCCTTCTTCCCGCATTCCGGGCACGGCGCCGGCGTCGACGCCTGCGCCATCGTCCGGATCGCCTCGAAGACCCCGTCGCAGCGCTTGCAGTAGTACTCGTAGACAGGCATGCGGTCAGTCTACCGACGGCGCCCGCTAGGAGCCGCTACGCGTCCTCGAGCCGAGTCTGCCGCGCGAGTGGATTGATCCCGCCGAGCACCGCCGCCGCATGGGCCGAGGCGCGCTGGCACGCCGCGAGCACAGGCAGCCCGCGCGCCGTATACCAGGTCAACGCCGCCGCGAACGTGTCGCCCGCCCCGTAGGCACCGACGACGCCGCCGACCGCCGGCGCGCCGAACGGTTCGACCCCGGCCGCCGTCTCCACCGTCCCCCCGGCAGCCCCATCCGTCATCACCAGCGCCCGCGGCGGCGTCGCGTAGTCGGCCAGCCGGCTCCGCTCCCGCGGGTCGCGGCGGCTTCCCACCACCACGTCGGCCCGCACACCGGCCGCCGCAAGCACGCGCGCCCGCCGCGCCGTCACGACGAGCGTCTTCGCCGCCCGCGCGTAGCGCAGCGTCTCCGGGTCCTCTCCGGTGAAGTAGACGCCGTCGCACGAGGCGAGGATATCCCACGACAGGCGGTCGTCGTGCGCGGGATGCAGCGGCCGACCGACCACGAAGATCGTCCGCTCGCCCCCCGGTGTAACAAGCACCAGGTCGCGCGTGTGCGGCACAAAGCGCAGCGCCGCGTGGATGACCGCGCCCGTCTCCGCGACCTCGCCGTGGACGAAGTGGGCGGCGTCGTCGCGGCCGATCGCCGTGAAGAGGTGCAGCTCGGCGTCTGACTTCGCGAGCTGGAAGAACGCCACGCCACCGCCGCCGCCGGCGATCGTCACCGGCTCGTCGAGGTGCACGATCTCGCCCGGCGACGGCAGAGCGGGCACCCGCGCCAATATCACGTGCTCGACGTGCCCGACGACCGCCATGCGCATGGCAGGAGCGTAGCGGCCCCCGCGCGGACGCGTTAGACGCCCGTCTCGATCGGCGCAGCCGCCGAGGCTCGCGCGGGCTCGCTGATTCGGAACACCGGATAGTCGGCGGCGATGTCCTCGAACGCCGCGACCGGCGCCCGCGGGTCGACGGTGATGTGGGGCCGCGCGCCGAACGCCCGCCCGACGTACGCCTTCAGGATCGGCGCCCGCTCGGCGACCGGCACCTCGTCCAGGAGCACCTCGTGCCGGCCACGCCGCACGATCGCCGCGCGCCCGCCGGAGGCGCGGATGTTCCACACCCACGGCGAGCGCTCGCCGAGCATCGAGACGATGTACTGCTGCCCCGCATAGTCGGCGATCACGACGGGGATGCGGTGCGGCGCTCCCGTCCGCCAGCCGACGGTCTCCAGCGACGCCATGAACGACGGCAGGAAGCCGCGCTCGTAAAGCCAGGAGGAGAAGGCGTTCACCCCCCGGCCGATTCTGGTCGGGCGTCCGCGCCGGTAGTACACCCGGTTTGGCACAAGCCAGAGCACCCATGGCAGGACCACCAGCATCGCCAGCCCGACGAGAATCCGTCGCCTCATGGCGCACCTCCTCCGGCATCATGCCTGGCCGCTCCGCCGCGCGTCACGTGCCGAACGGCCGCAAAGCCGCGGCTCGCTCACGCTACGCCGACCGCGCCCGCGCCGGTACGCTGGCTGCCATGAAAGCGGAGATCCTGTCCATCGGCACCGAGATCCTGCTCGGCGAAATCGTCGACACCAACGCCCAGTGGATCGCCTCGCGCCTTCCCTCCCTGGGCATCGACCTCTACTTCAAGGTTGTCGTCGGCGACAACCTGGAGCGCCTCACCGAGACGATCGGGCGCGCCCGCGAGCGCTCCGACGTCGTCATCTGCACGGGCGGCCTCGGCCCGACGGAGGACGACCTCACACGCGAGGCGATCTGCGCCGTCCTCGGCGAGGAGCCGCGCGTCGACCCGCAGCTCGAAGCGAACCTGCGCGGCTTCTTTGAGCGCCGCGGCTACGCCATGCCCGAACGCAACGTGAAGCAGTGCTGGGTGATCCCTTCGTGCCGGCCCATCCCCAACCCGCGCGGCACCGCACCCGGGTGGTGGGTCGAGCGTGACGGCAAGATCATCGTCGCCATGCCCGGACCGCCGACGGAGATGACCCGCATGTGGGAGCACGAGGTGGCGCCGGAACTGCGCCGCCGCCACCATGGCGCCATCCTCATCACCCGCACGCTCAAGACCGCTGGCATCGGCGAGGGCACCGTCGACGAGCTGGTCAGCGAGCAGCTCAAGTCCACGAACCCGACCATCGGCATCTACGCCCGCGCCGACGGCGTGCACCTCCGCCTCGCGGCGAAAACGACCGACGAGGCTGCGGCCTGGCGTCTCATCCAGCCCGTCGAGGCGGAGCTGCGCCGCATCCTCGGCCCCGCGATCTGGGGCGTCGATGACGACACATTCGAGAGCGTCGTCGGCAGCATGATGAAGGAGCGGCACGTCACGCTCGCGACGATGGAGTCCTGCACGGGCGGCCTCCTCGCGAGCACCATCACCGACGTCCCGGGCTCCTCGACCTACTTCCAGGGCGGCCTCGTCGCGTACCAGACGCAGCGCAAGATCGATTGGGGCGTCGACCCGCGCGTCATCGAGGAGCACGGGGTCGTCAGCGCTGAATGCGCGCGCGAGATGGCCCGCGCCGCGCGCGAGCGGATCGAAGCGAGCGTGGGCGTCGGCATCACCGGCGTCGCCGGGCCGGACGAGCAGGAGGGCAAGCCCGTCGGCACCGTACACGTGGCCGTCGACGCGATCTGGGAGACGCCGCGCGTCATCAGCTACGTCTACGCGCAGGGCCGCGGCGCGGTGAAGCGCCGGGCCGTGACGACCGCGCTGGTCCTGCTCCGGCAATCGTTGCTCGAGTATCGCGCCGAAGCACTGGTCTGACCGTCAGCGCCGGCGCCGGTTGTTGCCACCGCGCTGCTGCTGCGGCTGTGGCGCCTCGGTGGGCAGCGCCACGACCGTCGGAGCTGCCACCGGCGCCGCGACCGTCGGGGCCGGCCGGGGCGGCGGGTTGCCCGACAGCGGCACGCCACCGCGATACGAGCGCAGGTACTCTTCGGCGAGCTGACGCTTCCAGCCGCGGATCTCCTCGGGCACGCGCGCGACGAGATCCGCATTCGTCGCGCCGATCTTCTGCCCGCCCCACCAGTGGTCGTCCTGCTGCGACAGCGCGTCGAGCGAGAACCAGCCGGTGACGCGCGGGCAGTTCATCCCCTGCCTCCAGACGATGCGCTTGGCACGCAGACTGTCGCCTGCACGACGCTGTCCGGCTTCGGCCACTCGCGCGGCGTCTTGCCCTGCAGCGACGCGACCATCACGTCGTGCCATGTCGAGCCGGCGATCGTCGTGCTCAGGATGTTCACCATCGGCGTGTTATCACTGTTGCCGACCCACACGCCGACGGCGACGTCCGGGGTGTAGCCGAACGTCCAAGTGTCGCCGATCGCCTTACTGTTCTCGTACGGTTCGCTCGTGCCCGTCTTTGCCGCCACCTTGAAGCCCGGGATATTCAGGTTGCTGCCACGCCCGTAGGTGATCGACCGGTTGTCGTCGTTTGACAGCACGTCCGTGATCATCCACGCGTAGTCCGGTTTGATCACTTCCTTTGTCTTGGGCGTCGTGTTGTCCATGAGGATCTTGCCGCTGCGGTTCTTCACCAGGAGCACGGGCACCGGGTCGAGCGTCCGGTTGCCCGCGGGCAGGGACTGCGTCGTTGGCACGCCGGCCATGACGCCGTTGTTCGCGAACACACTGTAGCCGTACACCATGTCGAGGAGCTTCACGTCGACGCCTCCGAGCGTCACCGCGGGCCCCAGGTCACGATCAAGCGACGTGATCCCCATTGACTTCGCCGTGTCCACCATGTTGTCCACGCCGACCCAGAGGATCGTCTTGAACGCCGGGATATTGAACGAGTTGCCCAACGCCTGCTTCAGCGGGATGACACCGTGCGTCCGGCCGTCCGGGTTTCGCGGCGAGAACGTCTTCCCGTCCGCTTCCTTGTACGCGATCGGCGTGTCGACGATTGGCCAGTCGGGCGACCAGCCCTGCATGAACGCCGTCGCGTACGTGAACGGCTTCAGCGTTGAACCCGGCGAGTTCAGCGCGATCGCGTTGTTCACCTCGCCGTACACGTCCTGGCGGAAGTAGTCGCGGCTGCCGACCATGACGAGGATCTGGCCGGTCGATGGCTCGATGACGACGACCGAGCCGTTGTGCCCGTTGCTCGATGCCTCGTACTTCTCGAGGTTTTCCTCGAGCGCGGCGTTCGCCTTGTCCTGCAGGTTCAGGTCGAGCGTCGTCAGCACGTCGAGCCCGCCGTGCAGCAGGGCATCCTCGCCGAGCGTCGCCTTGATGTAGTCGCCCACGTACTGCACAAAGTGCGGCGCGAGGAAGGGCCGGGGCTTGGGGTGCAACTCGATCACCTCGAGCTTTGCCCAGTTCGCCTCGTCCTGCGTGATGAAGCCATGCTTGACCATGAGGTCGAGCACCTCGCGTTGCCGCGCCATCGCAGCGTCGAAGTGTCCGAATGGGTCGTACTTGGCCGGCGACTGGGGCAGGCCCGCGAGGAACGCCGCCTGTGCCAACGTCACCTGGCTCGCGGGCACGCCGAAGTACCCCTCGGACGCGGCCTCGATGCCCGTCAATACGCCGCCATACGGGATCTCGTTCAGGTACCACTCGAGGATCTGGTCCTTCGAGTACTCGCGCGTGATCTGGACCGCCAGCGCCGCCTCCCGCAGCTTGCGCGAGATCGAGCGCTGTTCGCGCTCCTCCTTCGTGAAGTAGATTTGCTTCACGAGCTGCTGCGTGATCGAGCTGCCGCCACTGCCCTGCAGGAACCCGTCGCCCGGCCGGAAGTTCTCCAGCGACGCGCGCACCAGGCCCTTCACGTTGATGCCAGGGTTCGAGTAGAACGTTGCGTCCTCCGCGGCGATCGTTGCGTTACGGATCAGCGGCGACACCTGGTCCAGCGGGACGCGCGTCTGGTAGCCGTAGTCGGGGTCGAGGAACTCGTACAGCAGCGTCCCGTTGCGGTCGAAGATCCGGGCGCCGCCACCCCGCTGCGCGATCGCCTCCTCCGGCGGTTGCACCTCGGCCTGGATGCCGGAGTAGAAGCCGACACCCGCGACGATCACCGCCGTGCAGCCGACGATCATGCCCGCCAGCAGCGGCACCGCGAGCAGCGCCATCGCCGTCTTGCTCGGCCCCGCGTGCCTGTTGCGGCCCAGCATCCTGTGCCGCCTGTACAGGTGTGCGCGTGTCATGAGGCTCGCCGTCCCCGTTCCCGTACTCGCGGGGTCTCCAACTCGCCGGCGTGGCTGAGACGGGCAACGCCGCGGACGGACACCCGCATCCCATCTTGGCGCACGCCGCCGCAGCGCGGCAGCCTATGCCACGCACGTGCAGATAACAAAGCCGTTCAGGTTCTCGTGGCCTCGATGTCCGGCGGCAACGTACGCCAGCCTCCTGGCACGCACGCTCGAGGCGCCCCTCCACCGCACGTTGGTGGCGTCAATGCCACGTGTGGCCCTGCAACGGTCTTGAAATGGTCACCCGGCGATCGTTCCGGCAGCGTTACGGAACATCGGCCATAGTGGGTCACAGCGCCCCGGTTCACGTCGACACGATGCGGGTGGCGTGCCGCGTCAGCCGCCCGCCGCCGCGTTACCGTCGGCAGCTGTGACCCGGGCGTCCGTTGAGGGGGACAAAGTCGCGAAGGTGGAGACGGAATGGACGCCCCGATACGCATGCTCATTGCTGACCCGGAGAAGATCTTCCGCGACGGCCTGAAGCTGATCCTTGCCCGTCAGCCGGACATCCGCGTCGTCGGCCTGGCCGCTACCGCGGCCGAAGCTTGCGAGAAGGCGCGCCGCATCCAGCCGGACCTCCTGCTCACCGAGCTAGCCTTCCCCGACAAAGACGGCGTCGCCGCCGCCCGTACCGTGCTCGCCAGTGTGCCGACAACCCGCGTCGCCGTCCTCTCGGCATCGACCGACGAGGAGCGCGCCATTGCGGCGCTGCGTGCGGGCGCGCACGGCTACATCACGAAGGACTGCAGCGTGTCGACGCTCGTCGACGCAGTCCGCCGCATCGCCGCCGGCGAGGCGGTCATCCCACCGCGCTTCGCCTCACGCCTCGTTGAGGAGATCGCCGCGCTCACCCGCGGCCGCGACGAGCAGCTCCGCTCGGTCGAGGCCGACCGCGCGAAGGTCACAGAGCGCGAGGTACTCAGGCTGCTCGTCCAGGGAGCGACGAACCACGATATCGCCTCGCAGCTCGTGATCACCGAGAACACCGTGAAGGTGCATCTGCGAAACATCCTCGAGAAGCTGCACCTGCGGAACCGCCAGCAGGCGGCCGCCTTCGCGATCAGCAGCGGCCTGGTGCAGTTGCCCTCCGTTAACGGCGCCACCCCGGCCCGCAACGGCCAGGCGTCCCTCCCATCAGCCGTTGGCGCCCGCCGATAACCCCAACGCCGGTATCGTTCGCGCAGCCCGGCGCGTCGCCCGGCGCGCGCCTAGCGTCGGGGATGCTGCCGCTCTCCTGGCATCCCGGAGGTGTTCGGCAGCGTGATTGGTGGGTCGACGACGCGACGCGGGTCGCCGAGCGTGACGCCCATGACGATGCCCGCCGCGTCATCGTCCCGAATCAGGTCATACACCGCCTCGGCGATCTCCTCGGGCGGCAGCATCGGCATCGCGCTGATCCGCTTCTCGGCCTCTTCGCGCGCCGCGCCAGACAGCCGTTGGATCCCACTCGTCACGAGCGGCGTCCGCACGACCGCCGGGCACACACAGTTCACGCGGATGTTCGCCTCGTCCTTCAGGTGCGAGAGCGCCCGCGTCAGCCCGACGACGCCGTGCTTCGCCGCCGCGTACACCGGGTCCGCCTGGAAGCCGAACAGCCCCGCCAGCGACGCCGTCTGGATGATGACGCCGCCACCGCGCGCCCGCAGGCGCGGGATCGCCTGCCGCGTACCCTCGATCACCGCGTTGAGGTCGATCTCGACCGTCCGTCGCCAGTTCTCCTCAGGGCAGTCCGGGAAGCGCGGCTCGCCAGTCGTCACACCAGCATTGTTGTAGAGGACGTCGAACCCGCCGAACGTCGCGTCGGCGAAGTCGAGCATCTTCGTGATATCCGCCGATTTCGTGACGTCGACCCTGACCGCCGCCGCCGTCCCGCCCGCCTGCTCCACCAGCGACACGGTCTCGCGCGCCCCGTCTTCGTTCCAGTCGGCGACGACGACCGCGCATCCCTCGCGCGCCAGCCGCAGCGCCGTCGCCCGCCCGATCCCCGACCCCGCCCCCGTAATGACCGCAACCTTCCCCTCAAGCTTCATGTGCATCTCCCAGGCTAGCCGCAGGTTCGGCGGATTCAGCAGAGGTCTTCAAGTTCGGAGACGAACTGACGCGAAAGAGTTCCAGGCTTGAGCGACCCAAGTTCAGCACTAACCGCCGGATCAAGCCCGTCGCTTTTTAGATCGTTCATCACCTGCGCCCGTTCAACATCACCAACACGGGAGAGCGCCTTGAGCTCCACCAGCACGCCGTCGGAACACGTGAAGTCCGTACGATACGCACAGCGTAGCGGCCGACCGCGGTAGCTGATCGACAGATCGCATTCGCGACGAACCGGGATGCCTGCGTGCACAAACGCGATCGCGAGCGCTTCTTGATACACCAGATCGAGAAAGCCGTGCCCGAGCCGCTTGTGCACGTCCATGGCGGCAACGATAATCGCGTACGTCTACCGCTTCGATGGCTCGTCCTCGATCGATGAGAGATCGGCGAAGCGCCGCGAATCGGCCAACCCCATCAGGCACCCGCGAAATCTGCTCAATCTGCGGATAGATGGCTACGTGCGCGCGGGCTGGCGCTCGTCCCGCGCGTCAAAGCGCGCCACGACATCACGCATCTGCCGCATCCGCTCGAAGCGCTCGCGCTGCGCCTCCGGCAGCTTCGCGACGTCGACCTCGGCGATGCTGTAGCCGTACGCCTCGTACGACGGCACGTCCTCGTCGCGCAGCTCGGGCATGCGCTCCTTCCGCTTGAGCGCCGCCTCGATGTACGGCTCGAGCTCCTCCTGCTTCCGCCGCAGCCGCGCCTCCTCCTGCTCCTTGAAGCGCGGCATCACCTCCTTCGCGAACAGCTCGAGGTCCTCGCAGATGTGCTCGTGCAGATTCTTGCCACCCTGCTGAATGAACACCGTCTGGTCGACGCCCGCGTCCGCGAACTTCTGCAGGTGCTCGCGCAGCTGCGCCGGCGTCCCGATGCCGCCCGCCCCGCCGCCAAGCTGCTCCGTGCCGATCTCGTCCCGCACCGCCTCGTAGCGCTCCCAGATGTTCGTGCGGCCTGGCTTGTGCTTGCCGAAGGCGTAGAAGTGCCCCAGCGCGAACTGGAAGAACCGGAATCCGTCCGTCCCGCGCCGGATCGCCTCCTGCTCGTCCGGGTGGCATGAGAAGCTCGACACCATGGCGATGTTCGGGTTCACGACGTGCGTCATCGGCACGCACTCGCGCTTGAACGTCTCGTAGTAGTCCGTCACCCAGTGCCGCGCCTCCGCCGGGTCGACGAACGCGAACGTCAGCGCACCGAGCCCAAGCTGCGCGGCGAGGTGGATCGTGTCGCGGTTCGAGCACGCCACCCACATCGGCGGGTGCGGCTTCTGCACCGGCTTCGGCACGACGTTTCGCACCGGCATTGAGAAGAATTCGCCCTGGTGGCCCGGGTACGGCGACATCGCCATCATGTTCGCCACCTGCTCGACGACCTCGCGCCACATCGCCCGCCGCTGCATCGGGTTGATGCCGAAGCCTTCCAGCTCCATGCGGCTCGCCGACTCGCCCGTCCCGAACTCGACCCGCCCGTTCGAAACGAGGTCGAGCGTCGCGATGCGCTCGGCGATGCGCGCCGGCGGGTTGTACGCCGGCGGCAGCAGCACGATGCCGTGCCCGAGCCGGATGTTCTTCGTCCGCTGCGACGCCGCAGCCAGGAACACCTCCGGCGCCGACGAGTGCGAGTACTCCTCAAGGAAGTGGTGCTCCACCTCCCACGCGAAGTCGATGCCCAGCTTGTCCGCCAGCTCGACCTGGTCGAGCGCGTCCTGAAAGAGCTTCAGCTCCTGCCCATCGTCCCACGGCCGCGGCAGCTGGTGCTCGTAGAAGATGCCGAACTTCATGTGCCGTTGCTCCTTGTCGCGGCCGCCTGTCGTACGAGCGACGCGCGCTCCTGCTCTGTGATCGGTGGCGAGAAGATGCAAAGGTAGCGCGCGTCGCCGTCGCCGACGACGTCGAACGCGTGCTCAACACCGCGCGGGATCAGCACGACATCACCAACGCGCGCGTCGAGCACGTCTTCGCCGGCGACGAAGGCGATGTGCCCGTCGAGCACGTAGAACACTTCCTCGTGCTCGGCGTGCACGTGGGGCGGCGCGCCGCGCCCCGGCGACAACGTCGTTTCGGTGAGCGTATACGCCCCACGCGTCGCATCGGCCGTGATCTTCACGTGGCGCGGGCGGCCGAGCGGATCGGGCGCGACTTCGCCGCTGCCGTTCGCCACGAAGTGCGCCACCACGGTCACCGCCCTCCCGTGACGCCGCCGGAGCGCACCAGCAAGTCCTCCAGATCCATCTGCCACTCGAGCGCCGCCCGGCGCTTCTCCGGCGTGTCTGCCAGCTCCTCGTAGATCGCCTGCCCCCACTGCACGTGCCGCTCCTCCTCGAGAAGGATGTGCCGCAGGATCCGCACGGTCGGCGCGTCGCACACCTGGTCCGTCACGAGCGCGTGATGCCGGTAGTACACGCAGAGGTGCGTCTTCAGCACCCGGTAGAGGCCGACGAGCCGCAGCAACTGATCCCGCTGCAGCTGCATCGCCTCTACGAATTTCAGGAACTGCTCGTTTGGCGGCTCGGCCTTGTTCGACCAGCGGATCGTCGGCGGGACGTCGTGCTCCAGCTCCTCGGTGACGCGCACCTCCGGCAGCCGCTGGCCGAGCCAGAACGCGTGGATCGAGTCCTCGTAGCAGTGCTCGCCGAGCGCGAACTTTACTTTGATCAGCGGCATTGACGACGCCCAGCCGCCGGTCGTCGTCATGCATACGTTCTCCGCGAACCGGTAGTGAACCAGCCGCCGCGCCGTCTCGTCGACGCTGAACGCGCCGCCCACCGTCCGCGGGTCGACCGCGAGCTCAGGCATGCGCCGCCTCCAGGCGCCCGAGCGCCCGCGCGATTACGATGTCGCGTTGCTCCTTCAAGCGCCGCTGGTTCGCCGCAAACGCCCGCGCCTTCGCCTTCGCCGCCTCGAGCTTCTGTGGCGCGACAATGTAGTCGGGCACCGGCTCGATGCAGTCCACGGGGCAGACCGGCACGCAGATGCCGCAGTCGATACACCCGTCAGGGGCGACGACATGCGTGCGATGGCCCGTCGAGAAGTATTTGATCGTCTCCGTCGGGCAGACGCGCCGACACCAGCCGCAGTTGATGCACCGCGAGAGGTCGATCCGCACCACCGCCATGAGTCCGCGCCTTCCGTCCCGTGATCGGCTCGCGCGACGCGTCAGCGTCTTCCGCCCTACCCGAGCGCCGCCGTCGCGCGCTGCAGTTCCTCGGCGAAGAACTCCTTCAGCTCCTCGCTCTGCTGTCCCGTCAGCCGCGCACGGAACCCCTCCGCCATCGCGTGCACCCGTAGCGCCTTCGCCTCTTCCTCCGGATTGTCCGCCGTCAGCTGCTTCACGAAGTAGTCGCCGATCGCCGTGTGCGTCACCTCATCCGCCCAGTTGTAGTCGTAGCAGTGCGCCATGAGGTGGTCGCCGATTTTCTCACCGACCGCCGACGTCTCCTGGAAGAGCGTCAGCGCGCCGCCCTCGAGCGACACGTTCGTCATCGACAGGCTCACGACCGGGTCGCGCATCAACTGCTCCGCGGCCTGCGAGCCGTACCCCGCCGTCAGCGGTCCCGACGGTGCGACGCCGGGCGGCGGCGCGCCACCCGCGAGCGTGTCCGGGTACTCGCCGATCCGTCCGCCGTACGACTCCACGAGCCCCTTCGCGAGCCACGCGTGCCGCACCTCGTCCCACGTCTGGCGCGCGATCGCCATGATCAGCGTCTGCGGCACCGGCCAGTCCTGCCACTCGACCACCTTCCGGCTGAAGGCGTCGATGCCAGCGAACTCGGCGCTGGCAATGGCGCTCACGAGCGCCTTCCTCAGCTCGATGTTGTCCGGCTGCTGGCGCACCATCTCCCGCAGCGTCACCAGGTCCTGGTACAAGGACGCATCGCCGATCTTCGACTCCAGCTCCGCCTTCTCAGGCTCGGAGAGCCACATCGCGGGGCGATATGCTGGCTCGCGCACCGACGGGGTCTGTCGCACCTGCTCAGCGAACACGCTCATGGTCGCCTCCTGGTCGTGCTTCGGTTCAGCCGCGATGTTGCGGGCGCGGCGGCGATCCGACTATACTCCGGCGTAATTGCTTTTGTAAAGGGCAAATATTGTCAGCCGCGCAATCATCGATCGAGCCTGAGACCCGCGCGCTTCCGCCCGAGGCGTACGACGCCGCCCGGGCCCTCGGGATCGACGAGGACCGCCTCGAGCGCATCGCCCGCGTCTCCCTTGCTTACGGCGACGCCGTCGGCATCATCGACGCTTTGCGCATCCAGTCCTGGTCCGAGGACGGCCTGACGATCCCGCAGATGCGCCTGCTCTGGGCGCTGCGTGACGAAGACGGCCTGCCTGTCGGCGCGCTCGCCGAGCACCTTGGCGTCAACCCGTCGACGATCACCGGCCACGTCGACCGCTTGGTCCGCCAGGGGCTCGTCCGCCGCGAAGAGGACGCCGACGACCGCCGCATCGTCCGCAACTACCTCACGCCAGACGGGGTCGCCACCGTCGGCACCATGCGCCACATCGCCGGCGCCTACATGCTCAACATCCTCAAGCGCCTCGACAACGCGCAACTTGACCGCCTCGAGGCCGCCCTCGCCGACCTCAACACCGCCGCGGCGGCCGCCCGCCACGAGCTAAGCCAGGCGTAAGCGCCGGCTGTGCGCCTTGGCACGTTGCATCCTCCGTTGCTGAAGTTGCCGAAGCAACGTAAGAAGGAACGTTCGCCCGCGAACGATGACTGGGAATAGCGTCATCCAAGGTACGCGCCCGGCGCGAACGCCGAGGGGATGCGCGCGACATCAGTCATTCCTCGCATCACCGCATGAGGCGCGTGGGCCCCGTCAACGTTGGTCGCAGTGAATACGATCACGCCCCCGAACGAAGATGATCAACGCGACGGTACCGAAACTCGGCTCGGTCGGAGTGGTGATTGCTCCGGAGTGGCGATTGCTGATCTGGGCAGCGACTTCTACTGGGAGGGGGCGTCGGAGAAGGCGGCGCGGAGGTAGTTGACGAGGTTCCAGATGTCTTCTTCGGAGAAGGCGTCCTTGAATGCGGGCATCTGGGAGCCGGGGTAGCCCTGGGCGATGAACGCGTAGAACTGCGGGTCGGTGTGGAGGGGCGTGTGGAGGCGGAAGTCGGTGGGCGCCGGGCTGAGGCTGGCGGCCTCGGGGCCGTCGCCGCGTCCGTCGATGCCATGGCACTGGATGCAGTTCTGCTGGAAGAGCATGCGGCCGCGCTCGACCGAGTCCTGCGTGGGCTTGACGGGGTTTCCTTTCGTGAGGTCGAGCGAGGTGGTGTGGCTATGCACGCCGAAGACGAAGACGGCGCCGGCGAGAAGCAGCGCGGTGGCGGCGCCGATGCCGGCGCGGTAGCCGGCGCGTGAGAGCCAGCGCAGCTGGCCACGGTAGACGATGATCGCACCGCCCGTGAGCACCAGCACGACGCCGAGCACCTCGTTCCAGCTGAACGCCTTGAACGGAAGCTCGTACGCCGACCCCTGTCCGGCGGCCTGCTGCGCGGCCGGGGCGACGGGCAGGACAAACGTCGTGTTGACGTCGTCGGCGTCGGAGCGGCGGACGCTGAGGTCGGTGCGCCAGTTGCCGGGCTGGGTGAAGTAGGCGCCGACGGCGCGGTACTCGCCGGGTGCGAAACGGTTGAGGATGAGCTCTTGCGGCGCGACGGCGCCGGGGATGTCATCGTAGTTGAAGCGCAGCCGCACCTGCGTGACGGTGGCGACCGGCGCGCCGTCGGACGTCTGCACGAGGACGCCATAGGTGTTGAGGCCGCCGGCGCGGTTCGGATCGACCGTGACGGTGAGTTTGAGCCCGCCCTGGGTCGCGGTCTGGGTGAACTTCGAGGTCTGTTGCTGCGTGCCTTTCGCCTGGGCGATCTCACCCTTGGCAGTCGCGGTCTGCGTGAGCACGGCGACCGCCGCGAAGACGGCGGCGACGAGCGCGATCTCGAGGATGACGGTGCGCGGGAGCCAGCGCTGGAGCGTGGCGAGACGGCGCTCGCCGGCGGCGCGGACGCGCGCGTCAGTCGTGCCGCCGCCCTGGTAAAGAGCGTCGATCGTGCGGACCAGGTAGGGCTTGAGGATGAAGGCGTTGAGCCCCGCGACCGCAAGCAGCGGCATCATCAGCACGAGCTTGGCGACAAGCACCTTTCCGTAGGTGGTGTCGACCATCGCCCGCGCGTTGGGGATCTCGGCGAGTCCGTTGAAGGCGCCCGTGGCGAGGATGACGAGGACGCTGACGCCGGCGACGAGCGAGAAGCGGTCGAAGACGTTGGCGAGGTAGAGAAACCGTTCGCCCTCCTCGAGGCGGCGGCGTAGCCAGAGGAAGAGCGGGACGAGCATGACGAGGGCACCGAGCCATGTGGCGGAGGCGACAAGGTGTAGGTAGTCGGAGAGCGTCGCCCAGAAGCGGCCAGCGCCGGTGCCAGCGTGGCTGACGGCCGAGTTCATGAAAAGCGCCGCGGCGGCGGCGAGGAGCATGAGCGCCAGTCCGGCGTTGCGCTTGCGCGAGCAGCCGCCGAGGAACAATAGGTCGGCGCCGACGAGCGAGAGGGCGATGACGCCAAGCTGGATGCCGCGGTATTTGCCGGTGCGGACGGTCGTCAGGTAGTCCCAGACGCTGGTGTCGGTCGCGAAGCGGTTGACGGCGAGCAGCATGAGGAACGCCGAGGCGATGAAGGCGAGCGGGAGGAGGACGTGCGCAAGATTCACGACCCAGCGCTCGCCGGCGTCGGTAGCGGCGTGATAGTCGTCGTCCTCGAGGAAGCGCGCGGCGGGCCGGAGGACGGCGCAGAGGAAAAAGGCGGCGCCGGCGGCGGTAGCGAGGGCGAGAAGGGCGAGCCACTTGAGGACGATATCGATGTTCTTCGGCAAGAGCGCGCCGCCGCCCGATTCGGACGACGTGCCCTCGAACGAGACGCCCGCCGGGAAGCTGCGGTCGGGGTTAAGGACGATGAAGGGGTACTGCCCGGCGAGGTTGTGGCCATCGACGGTGGAGACGTTCGACCAGCGTACGATGTAGAGGCCCGGCGGTAGCGTCTTGACGCCGACGGAAACGAACGCCGGGTTGTTGTCATCGAACGCGATGTCGCCGTTATCGACGCGCTGCTTGTCCTTGTCGACGACGGTGATCTGCGTGAGCTGGCGCTCGATGGGCTCGCTGAAGGTGAGCTTGATGCGCGCCGGCGGGCGGTCGAGCGTCTCGTTGTTGGCCGGGTCGGCGGAGACGAGGGCGGCGTGCGCCTCGGCGACGCTGGAGTGCCCGATGCCGACGCCGGCAACGAGTGCGGCGAGGACGGCGAACGCGAGGGCGACGGGCAGCGCGCGGCGGACGAACGCCGTCGTCTTCGCGGCTGCTGGTCGCGATCGAGACCCTCGCACAGGCACTTCTCTCACAATACGCCGGGCGCGCGCACTCGCGTATTACACAGGTGTTACGGGCGCCTCCTGACGAAGAAGTAGCCGGCGGTGCCGCCGACGACGATGCCGGCGGCGACTACGCCAAGGAGTACCCAGAGGCCGGTGTTGCTGTCGCCATCGCCCGATGCGCCGGCGGATGCGGGCGTGGCGGTGGCGGCCGGGCGGGTCGTGCCCGGCGTCGCTGCGGAGGTCGCCGCGGCGGTCGCGGATGTGCCGGTGGCCTGTGGCGTCTCCTCCTCGGCACCAATCTGCTCGAGCTGGCGGTCGTTCTCGAGGTCGATGGCGTTTGGGCCCTGGCCGATGTAGAAGGAGAAGGCGCCCTCGGCGGCGTCGCCGTCGGCGTCGGAGACGTTCTTCCAGCGGACGACATAGCGTCCGGGGCTAAGGCCGGGCTGGAGGGGGACGGAGAGCTTGCGGCGGTCGTTGTCGTCGACGACGGCGGGGCCGGCAGTGGCATCCGGGCCGCGGTCCTTGTTGACCTCGATGCCGTAGGTGCCGGCGATCTTCTGGATCTCCTGCGTAAACGTGATTTCGACGGACGCAGGCGGCGAGGTCAGCACTTCGCCTTTGCCTGGGCTCGAGCGCTCGTAGCGGGCGTGCGCTGAAGCAGTCTGCGCGAGCAGGACGACCGCGCCGCAGGCGGCGAGGAGGGCGATTGCGATGAAGGCGCCGCGGCGGCCGAGGACGATCCTCGGCCGCGCGCGACTAGCGATTTGCGCTCGATGCATAGAAGGCCTCCCGCCTAGTGTGACGTGGCGGTGCCGGCAGCGGCCGGCGTCATCTCGGCGTCGTCCGGCGCGACACCGCCGGCGTCGGGGGGCAGATCCTTCGCGAGCGCGCCCCACAGCTTGTCGGAGAACTCGTGCCAGCCATCGTGCAGAGCCTCGGATGGGGCTTTCGCGGCGGCAACATCGGCGTCGCTGAGCGCCCTCAGCAGATCGACGGCGTGGCCATGGAGCGCGTCAGCGTCGGCCTTTAGGGTCGCAGACCAGTTCGTCAGTGCGAGCAGGCGGACGACCGTGCGGACGTTCGGCACGAAGCTGGCCTCGATCGTGCCCGCCTTTATCGACTCGTCCATGTCGTGCAGCGGGACGTTGCCGATGGTGACGGCGGCGAAGAGCTGCTCGTTGCGCTGGATGCGGGCGGTGAGGTCGTCGACGCTCGCCTGGGACGCGTTGCTCGCCGTGCTGGCGGTCTTGGTGTTGTCGTCGCCGCAGGCGGCGGCAACGAGGGCTGCAGCGATAAGCGCGACGAACGCGATCATCGGGACATGCTTGGGCATAACCGTGGTGCTCCTATCTCACTAGGTGTTCCTGGCGATCAGGCGAAGGCCGCGACGCACGGTGGCCGGAGCAATGGACGGGGGATGCGGCCGATGAGTGCGGGGAGCGTGAGGACGACGAGGACAGCGAACATCGCCGGGGCGACGACGATCGGCTGCGCGGCCATGAGCTGGCCCGGGCCGACAGTCACGGGGGCATCGGCGCAGCTCGCCGGGGCGCCGTGGCAGTGGGCTTCGTGTTCGGCCTCGTCGGCGGCGGTTGACGCGGCGTGGGCGACGGGGAAGAGGTGGTCGTAGGGGACGACCGTCGGCAGGACGGCAAGCGCGACCGCGCCGCCGACGACGATGGGCGCGACGCGGCGCAGCAGGCGCCGGCCGGCGGACCACAGGCGAGGGGCCGGTGCTGGGACGAGTGCGGTGAGCGCGAACCCGAAGAACGCGGCGGCGAGGGCGACGACGGGGAGATCGACGCTGGTCGTGACGCGCGACGCCGCCGGCGCAACGTGCAGCAGGAACGGGCCTGCGAGGTGCATCTTGATGCGAGTATAGCGCCGTACGGGGCGGCGACGGCCGGGGCCGAACGGCCCTTCGTGGCGACGACCGGCGGCGCCCATGGGGGGCCAGGGCCGCGCCGGGGGCGCCGAATTGCCGGAGCACCGGGGCGCCCGTAGAATTCGGCGTTATCGATTCCGCCCGGGGGGCGTTCCGCAGGAGGGTTCGTAGCTCATGGCTCACGAAGAACAGCTGGCGAGCGTTCCATTGTTCTCGCAGATGTCGCGGAAGGATCTGTCAAGGCTGGGGCGGGCGGTTGTCGAGCGTCATTACAAGAAGGGCGAGACGATCGTGAAGGAGGACGAGCAGGCGGTCGCCTTCTTCATGGTCATCAAGGGCAAGGTCGAGGTAACGCGGGGGAGCGGGGCGAAGAAGCGCAAGCTCAACGAGCTGGGGCCCGGCGGCGTGTTCGGCGAGATGGCACTGCTCGACGGCGGGCCGCGCGTAGCGACGGTGCGCGCGCTCGAGGACACGGACTGCCTGGTGCTGTCGCGGTGGGACTTCGTTGCGGAGCTGCGGACGAACCCGCAGATCGCGGTGGCGATGCTGCCAGTGCTCTCGCGTAGGCTGCGCGAAGTCGAGGCGATGCTCGAGGCGCAGTAGCCGCGGGCGCGCCGCCTGATCCGCCAACGCGATGTGCCGCTCGGCGACGCGCCCGACGCAACGGGCGCAAAGGCCTGCGCCCGCTCGTTGCAGGCGCCCTTTGATGCAACGGCCTCGCGGCCGCCGCAGGCGCGGGGCGATATGATGGTGTGGTGGCGGTCGAACGCGCCACCGCTCGCCCCCGTAGCTCAGAGGATAGAGCAGTGGTTTCCTAAACCATGTGCGCAGGTTCGAGTCCTGCCGGGGGTACCAGCGTACCCGTGTCGGCTGGCCGCTCACCCGGCGCCCACGGTCAGCCGCCTCCCGCCGCCATCGCGGGCTCGGGCTCGCCGGTCGGCGCATGCTCGGACGCGCGGTGCGGTGGCTGGCCGGCGAGCGCCCGCATGGCGTCCTCGAGGCGCGCGGTGCCTTCCGCGACGGAGGCGACGTCGGTAAGCCAGACGGGCGCGCCGATGCGGACGCGCACGGGGCCGGGGGCCGGCGCGCGGGCGCCCTTCGGCATGATTGCGCGCAGGCCCTCCATGTAGACCGGTATCACCGGCACCTTCGCCTGCATGGCCATGATCGTCGGGCCGGCCTTGAAGCGACCGATCTGGCCGGACTTCGAGCGGCCGCCCTCGGGGTAGATGAGGATCGACCAGCCGCGCCGCAGGAGCGACATGGGGTACTCGAGTTGCTTGACGCCGCCGCCACGGTGCACGGGGAACGCGTTCTGGAAGAGCGACTGCCACCAGATGCGCTTCTTGCGGCTGGCGTAGAACTTGTCCGCCGCCGCGGCCATTGCCAGACGGTCCGCGATGCGCCGCGGCAGCGCTGCGAACACCGTCGGCGAGTCGAGGTGAGAGCTGTGGTTGGCGATGACGATCGCCGGCCCCTTGAAGCCATCGAGGTTCTCGCGGCCCTCGACGGTGAGGGGCTTGCAGTACCGGCGGACATAGCGGGTCGTCGTCCAGTAGCGGCCGGCGCGCCGCACGGCCTGCGCCCAGACGCTCGTCTGCCAGCGATGGGGTTCGGTGCGGTATGGCTGCATCCTGAGGAGCTGCTTGAAGCGCTCGAGCTTGATCGCCGGGAAGGCGCGGATGCGCACCGACCCGAGCGCGGAGATCTCAGTGTTAATGCGCGCTGCGGCGATGTGATCGGGCGCCTCGACGATCGTGACGAAATCGGTCCCGCCGCCCAGCGTCGCGTACTGGCGGAGGATGCGGCCGCCGAGTCGCTCGACCTCGTTGCGCACGCGCAGGAGGCGGTCGGGATCGTCCTTGATGCGTTTGCGGCCCTGCGGCGTGAGGGTCGTGAAGACGACGAAGGTTTCCATCACCGGCCTCCCGTCCCGCCCGGCGCCGCCTAGCGCTGACCGCCCTTGAGCATCTGGGTGAACTGGTCGACGGAGATCGCCGGCAGCGACGTGAGTTGCACGGTGCCACGCGAGCCGAGTTCGACGCTGATGCGGGCGACGGTCTCGTTGTCGGGCGCCTCGAGGATGTTCACGAAGTCGTAGGCGCCGAGGACAGCGTACTGCGCCGTCACCCGGGCGCCCATCGCCTCGATCTCGCGGTTCACCTCTTGCAGGCGCTCGGGCCGCTCCTTGAGCGTTTTGCGGCCCTCGTCCGTGAGGGTGCTGAGGAGGATATACGTCGGCATGACACCCGCCTCCTTTCGTGGTTGGGAATCGATTGTACTCCATCCATGGCGGATTGTTGATACACGAGTTTGGCGAGCTCGGACCGTCGCCCGGGCGAGTCGGCGTAGGCTGCGGATCGCAACCGCGGCGGCTGGTAGACTCGCCGCGATGGACCTCGACCTGCTGCGCGAGCTGGCCGTCCCGAACACGACGAAGATCCTGCTCCTTGTCATCGACGGCCTCGGCGGCCTGCCGAGTGAGAGCGGGCGGTCCGAGCTGGAGCAGGCGCACGTGCCGCACCTCGACCGGTTGGCGATGGAGAGTCTCTGTGGCCTGACGGTGCCGGTCGCGTACGGCGTGACGCCGGGGAGCGGGCCGGGGCACCTGGCGCTCTTCGGCTACGACCCGATCCGCTACCGGGTCGGGCGCGGGGTACTGGAGGCGCTTGGGATTGACTTCGACTTGCAGCCGACCGACCTGGCGGCGCGCGGCAACTTCTGCACGGTGGACGGCGACGGCCGCATCACCGACCGGCGTGCGGGGCGGATCCCGACGGAGCAGTCGGCGCAGCTGTGCGAGGCGCTGCAGCGCATCGAGCTGCCCGGCGTACGCGTGTTCGTCGAGCCGGTGCGAGACCACCGCTTCCTGCTCGTGCTCCGCGGCGAGGGCCTCGACGACCGGCTCAGCGAGACGGACCCGCAGCGCGAAGGCGCAAAGCCGCTGCCGGTGCGGGCGCTGGCGCCCGAGGCGGAGTTTGCGGCGGCGCTGCTCAACCAGTGGGTCGACGAGGCGGCGCGCGTGCTGCGAGACAAGCATCCGGCGAACATGCTGACGCTGCGCGGCCTGGCACGCCGGCCGGACATGCCGTCGCTGCCGGACGCGTGCCGCTTCCGGGCTGGCGCGATCGCGGCGTATCCGATGTACCGCGGGCTGGCGAAGCTAGTCGGCATGGACGTGCTGAAGACGGGCGCGACGTTCGCTGACGAGGTGGCGACGCTCAAACAGCACTGGGACGCGTACGACTTCCTCTTCATCCACTTCAAGAAGGCGGACGCCGCCGGCGAGGACGGCGACTTCCAGGCGAAGATCGCCGCGCTCGAGGAGGTCGACGGCTACATCGAAGAGCTCCACGCGCTGCAGGCGGATGTCTTTATGGTCGCGGGAGACCACTCGACGCCGGCAATCGTCGCAGGCCACTCGTGGCACCCGGTGCCGTTTCTGCTACACGCGAGGAAGTTCGCGCAGGCAGACGCGACGGATGGCTTCAATGAGAAGGGCTGCTCACGTGGCGTGCTGGGGACATTTCCGGCAAAAGAAGTGCTCTCGCTGGCGATGGCGCACGCCGGCCGTTTGACGAAGTACGGGGCGTAGGAACCGCAGGCGTTATCAGCGTCGGTTGTCCCTAGTACAGCGCCTGCTCGACGAGCGCCTCGGCGATCTCCTCATCGGTCATGCCAAGGATCTCCTTGCAGACGTACTCATTGTCCTGGCCGAGGAGGGGGGCGGCGCGGTTCAGCTTGCCCGGGGTCTTCGGCAGGCGGAACGGCGCGCCGTCGTACGCGGAGCGGCCGGTCTCGGGGTGGTCCAGGTATTCGAAGTAGCCACGCGCGCGCAGGTGTTCGTCCTCGAGGACATCCTTCGCGTTCTGCACGACGCCGGCGGGAATGCCCTTCGACTGCAAGAGGCGCATGACGTCCTCGGCGGTCTGGTCGCGCGTCCACTCGTTGATGCGCGCCTCGAGCTCGTCCTCGTGCTGTTTGCGGCCGTCGAACGTGGCGAAGCGCGCGTCCTGCGCCCATGCGGGCGAGCCCATCGCGTCGACGAGCGCGCGCCATTGCACGTCGGTGAAGATGCCCAAGGCGACCCAGCGGTCGAGGGTGGGCGTCGGCTGGCCCTGCACCTCGATATCGCGGCAACGGAAGGCGCCGTGCGGCGCCGCGTAGGAAAGACGGTTGCCCTTGCGTGACTGCACGCGGCCGTTCGATGTGTAGTCCATGACGGCGGGAGCGAGGGTGGCGACGACCGACTCGATCTGGGCGAGCTCAATCATCTGGCCCTCGCCCGTGCGCTCGCGATGACGGAGGGCGGCGAGGATCGCGACGAGCGTGTGGCCGGGGTTGATGACGTAGTCCGGGTAGTTCGTGCCGAGGCCCATCGGCGGCCGGTGGGGAAAGCCAGAGAGCTCGTTGTAGCCGGTGATCGCGTTGAGGACGGCCCCGAAGCCGAAGAAGTCCCTGTGCGGGCCGGAGAAGCCCTGCATCGGCTGGTAGGCGGCGATGATGCGGGGATTGATCTTCTTCAGCTCGTCGTAGGTGAAACGCCAGCGCTCGATGATCCGCGGCGTCTGGTTGGTGATGAAGATGTCGCACCACGCGACGAGCTTGCGGGCCATCTCGTGGCCGCGCTCGGTGCTCATGTTGATCGTGATATCGAGCTTGCCGGCGTTGTAGTTGTTGAAGTAGCCGCTGACGTTGTAGCCGGTCTTCGTGACCTTGCCGGTGTTGCTGCACTTCGCGCATCCGGCGCCGTTGCACTCCGGACAGGGCTGCATGGCGAACGGCATGACGCCGCGGAGGCCGTCGATGTGCGCCTCCGATTCGACGCGCACGACCGTGGCGCCGAAGCGGGCGAGGTTCTGCGCGCAGATGGGGCCGGCGCCGAACCAGGAGAAGTCCGCCACCTTGATGCCGTCCAGCACTGCCGTCATGCGGTCCTCCTAGATCACACCTGACTTGGTGAGGTCATCGATCTGTGATTGCGGCAACCCGAGTTCATCGATGTAGACGTCGGTGTTGTGTTCGCCGGGGAGCGGCGGGCGGCGCAGTGCCCACGGCGTCTCCGTCAGGCGGTACGGCGGGCCGCCGTAGCGCACGGTCGCACCGAGGTTCGGGTGCTCGACGTCCTGGTACCAATTGCGCGCCGCGAGTTGCGGGTTCTTCGCGAGGTCCTCCGGGGTCGACACGATGCCGATCATGAGACGCTGCTTCTGCGCCTCCTCGTACAGGTACCATTTGGAGAAGCTGGCGCAGAAGCGCGCGAAGACCTCGTACATGTGCGAGAGCACGGCGATGCGCTCGCCGAGCTTGTCGGGCTCGCGCACAAGACCGGTGAGGAAGGCGAGGTTGAGGTTGCGCACCATCGTGATGTTCGGCTCTTCGTTCAGATCCTCGGCCTTCCCTTCACGGTTCATCCAGTCAAGCATCGTCGTCCACGGGGCGCCGCCGGGCGTGCCAAGGTAGGCAAAGACGTGGCCGTCGTTCGCCTTGAAGATGCCGATGCCCGGCAGGTCGATCGGGATGATGCCGCGGGCGCCCGTGCGCGTCGCGATGCGGCCAGTCATGTCGTACGTCATCATCGCCGTCTCCTGGTTGATCAGGAGCGCCTCCTGCATCGAGACGTCAACGTGCTGGCCCTCGCCGGTGCGGTCGCGGTGGTAGAGCGCCATCAGCGTGCCGGCGGCGCCGTCGATGCCGGCGCAGACGTACCCCTGGTTGCCGTAGGGCCGGTTCGGCGGGTCTTCCCTGTCACCCGCGAGCCACATCATGCCGCTCATCGCGACGCCGACGATGTCGGACCAGGCGTACTGCGCGTGCGGGCCATCCTGCCCGAAACCCGTGATCGATGTGAGGATGATGCCCGGCCGCAGCTTCGACAGCGCGTCGAAGCCGAGGCCAAGCGCGTCGAGGTGGCCCGGCGCGAAGGTCTCGACGACGACATCAGCCGTCGCGGCGAGGCGCTCAAACAGCGCCTTGCCATCGGGCTTCGTGATGTCGAGTGTGATGCTGCGCTTGCTGGTGTTGTAGTGGAAGTAAATCAGGCTGCGGTCGCGGGCGCGCTCATCGTGCCAGAAGGGTCCGATGTCGCGCAGCGGGTCGCCGCCGGGCGGCTCGACGCGGATGACGTCTGCGCCGAGGTCGGCGAGGAGCTTGGTGCAGTACCAGCCGACCTCGCCGGCGAGGTCGAGCACGCGGATGTCGGCGAGGGCTGATGTAGCCATAGGTCGGCAGTCTCCTTTGACCAGCCGCTACGCTCCGTGCCGGAACGGCTCCCGCTGCGTGGCCTTGAAGACAAGACCAGCGAGGGCGTCAAGGTCCGGGCCACGGCGCAGTGTATGACCACCGTCCGACGCGATCACCTGGCCGGTCACCCACCCGGACGCCGGTCCGATGAAGAATCGCACCGCCTCGGCGATGTCCTCGGGCGTGCCGAGCCTGCCCAGCGGCATCTGGCGCAAGTAGTCGGCGTTGGTCTCGGGATGGTTCACCAGGCCAGCGGCGAGGTCGGTCGGGACGAGGCCGGGGCGGACGGCATTGACGCGGATGCCGACGCCGCCCAGCTCGTCCGCGGCATTGCGCACGAGCATCTCGATGCCCGCCTTCGAGACGCAGTACGCGGTCATCCAGCGATGCGTAAGGACGCCGGCGATCGACGAAATAGCGACGATCGAGCCGCCGTTGTCCAGCATACGGCGGGCGGCGTGCTTGATCGTAAGCATCGTGCCGGTGAGGTTCGTGGCGAGCACGCCGTCCCAGGCAGCGAGGTCGGCGTCGATGAGCGTGCCGAAGGTGCCCGTGCCGGCGGCGGCGACGCAGCCGTACAGGCGGCCCTCGCCATCCGCGGCGGCGGCGACCGCGCGCTCGACGTCTGCCTCCTCGGCGACGCTCCCGGTGCTGATGCGCACCTCCGGCCCCGGTGTCGCGAGCAGCGCCGCGCGGCCTGATTCAAGCGCGGACGAACGGCGCCCCATCAGCGTAACGACAGCACCATCGCGTCGCAGAAGCGCGGCACACGCGAGGCCGATGCCGGTGCCACCACCGGTAATGAGGACATGCTTGCCGGGGGGCGGCGCCTCGTCGCCGGACACGCGGGCTACACCGACGCCTGGACGCGTGACTTCAGGCCGACAGCGATGATCTCGGCGGCCTGGCGCACCATCTCATCGAAGATCTCGCGCGCCGGCCGTGATTCACGGAGCATGCCGGAGATCTGGCCGGCGGGGTTCATCAGCAGCTCGAGGCGGCCGGCCTGGCGCGCACCCGCCATGATCTCGCCGGAGACAATCCCCTGTAGGCCCATCGGCAGCGCGTCGAGCTTCTGCGCCTCCCAGTACTCGATGAGCGGGTTGTTGATGTTGCGCATCGTCTTGCCGCTGTAGAGGCGCGTCACCCGCGTGTCCTCTTCGGTGGCGGCGAGGATGCGCTGCTTGAGCACATCGGGCCAAGTCGCCTCGCGCGAGACGAGGAAGGCGGTGCCGACCCAGACGCCGTCCGCGCCCATGGCGAGCGCGCCGGCGACGCCGCGGCCATCGCCGATGCCGCCAGCCGCGGCGACAGCCGTCGGCGCGACGGCATCGATGACCTGCGGCAGCAGCGCCATGGTGCCGATGCGGCCGGTATGGCCGCCGGCCTCGGTGCCCTGCGCAACGACGACGTCGGCGCCGCCATCGGCGACGCGGCGGGCGTTCTTGACGTTGCCGACGAGGCCGATGACCTTCGCGCCCTGCGCATGGAACGCCTCGACGTACGGTGCCGGATTGCCGAGGCCGGAGGCGAAGACGGGCACCTTGAGGTCGAGGATGGCTTCGACCTGGCGTCTCGAGAAGTCGCCCGCGCCGATCCGCCGCATGCCGGCGGAGAAGTCCTGGTCTTCGCCGCGTTCGGGCAGGCCGAACTCGCGCTCCGCCCTGACGATGAACTCCTGGTACGGCTGCGGCAGATAGTCGCGCGGGCGCTTCGCTGCGCCAGATGCCGTGGCCGGCTCGCGCTGTACCTGCTCCGACTGTTTGGCACCGTTATCCGGGCGCGGCGCGGCGGCGACGCCGGACGGCAGGAGGACGTCGACGCCGAACGGCTTCGACGTCAGGTCACGGACGCGGCGGACCTGGCGCTCGATCTCGTCGGGCGGCATGGAGGCGGCGCCGATGATGCCGAGGCCGCCGGCCTCCGAGACGGCGGCGACGAGCTCCGCCGTCGCGACACCGCCCATGCCCGCGAGGATGATCGGGTATTCGATGTCGAGGATGTCGCAAAGGCGGGTACGCAGGACGGGCCGGGCCATGGAGACCTCCGTTGGGCGCGCGCGAATGTCGGACGCGCGCGGGTGAAGCTAGCCTAGCGCCGTGGTACGCCGGGCGCTAGCGCCGGCGCCGGCGGCGGGGGCGATCCGTCGCACCAGCAGCCTCGCGCAGGCGCTTGAGGATAGCGTTGCGGTAGGACTCGCCCGTGCGGGCGCCGTGCTTCGGCATGCGCTCGCGTTCGGCACGCTTGCGTCGCTCGCGCCGCTCGGCGCGGGGATCCCCGTCGTCGCTGACGTCGCGCGGCACGCTAGCTCTTGAATGCGGCGAGAAGCGCCTCGTCGCCCTGGTAGAGATCGACGCCGTTGTTGACGCGCTCCTTCAGCAGTTCACGGCTGTAGAAGTGCTGGCCGCTGAGCGGCTTGCCTTCTTCGCCGCAAAGGTAGATCGCCGCCTGCCCCATCGCTTCCGGGCGCTCGAGCATCGGCCCGACGCCGGGCATCGTCTCATCGAGCCGGTAGAATAGCGTCCCGGGCGTTGGCACCCAGCCGAGAGGCGAGAGCGCAAAGACGCGGATGTTGTGCTCGCGCTCTTCGCTCGCGAGGCCCTTCGCCAACTCGCGCAGGGCGTGCTTCGTGAGCATGTAGGAGATGTTGCCGGCGCCATCCTGGTCGGCGGCGATCGACGAGATGTTGAAGATGACGCCGTCGCGGCGCTCGATCATCGTGGGCAGCACCGCCTTGGAGCAGGCGATGGCACCGCGCACGTTGACGCGCCAGATGAGATCCCAGCGCTTGAGCGGCATATCGACAAGCTTCGCTGGAGCCATGATGCCGGCGTTATTGACGAGGATGTCGATACGGCCGAACTCGTCGAGCGTGCGGCGCACCATCGCTTCGATCTGGTCGTCGTCGGTGACGTCGCAGCGGACCGCGAGCGCCTTCACCCCCATGCCGCGCAGGCGCTCGGCCGTCTCGTGGATCGTGCCCTCGAGCCGCGACTGGCCCTCGGCCTCGGTGCGGGCGGCGACGACGACGTTGCAGCCCTCCTTCGCGAACTCGACCGCCATGTACTCGCCGACGCCGCGGCTGGCGCCGGTGATGATCGCGACCTTGCCCTCCAGCTTCTTCGGCATGTGGTCCTTCTCACTCCTCGTCCGATGTTGCTGCGCCGACGCGGTTGTACCAGCTTCGGCGCGCGGCGGGTAGCGCTCGGGCGCGCGGCTACCGAGGTTACCTACGCGGGCCGCGGCGCTGGTCAGGCTCGTGCCCGCCGACGAACCGCGGCCGGTACTCCGGCTCGCGGCCGGCGATCTGGTCGCGGTGCATGCGGTCGTGCCGGTAGTACGAGCGCAGCCACTGCAGCACCGTCAGGCGCCCGAACATCCGTTGGGACGCGGCGCGGTCGAACTGCTCGGGCGTCATGCCCTCGATCAGCCGCAGCGTGACTGCGCGCTGCTCGCGTAGCTGCTCGACGAGCTGGGCGACGGTGGCCTCATGGGCGCGCTCCAGGGGGATGGCGGGGCGCTCCCCGCGTACGTCGTCGACGGAGGGGTCGTCCTCCGCCAGCGCCTTTTCGACCCAGGCGCGGTAGGCGGTCTCCATCTCGGCGAGGTGGGCGAGCTGCTGCTTCGGCGACCACTGCGCTTCGCCTTCGCCGTCGAGCGGGGCGCGGGCGGCCTCAGCCTCGGACAGCGAATCGACCTGAGCGAGCAGGGCGTCGCGTTCGGCGGCCATCTTCTCGATGAGCTGGCGGACATCTTCCTGGGAGGCCATCGGTCGCTCCTGACACACGCTGGGGCCGCGCGGAATTCCTCAGGCGGGGAGTAACGAGCGGCGGGCTTGACGCGTTCTAGGCTATGTCAAGGCAATCGGAGACGCACCCATGGCGAAACGCGACCCCCAGAGGACGGAACGGCTACGAGCAGCGGTCCGCTACATGCTCGAACACGGCACGTTGCAGGTGGGCAGCCAGTCGCGCCTCGCGGAGCACTTCCGTGTCTCGCGCCAGCGAGTCCACCAGGTGGTCCAGGAGGAGCGCCGCCTCCTCCAACAGCGCGTCGCCGAGGCGGCTGACCCCGCGCAGCCGACCGTACGCGCGTCCTGATCCCCCGGCACTGACGTAGCGAACCGGAGAGCACAGGCCCATGTCGAAGCGGGACCCTCAGCGCACCCAGAAGCTCCGCATCGCCGTCCGCTACCTCCTGGAGCGGGACTGCCTGGCTAAGGGCAACCAGTCCCGGCTCGCTGAGCACTTCCACGTCTCGCGGCAACGGGTGCACCAGATCGTGTGCGAAGAGCGAGAGCGGATGCGTAGCATGAACGGCGACGCGCCAGCCGCCGCCGGTGGACGCATCCTCGCCGCGAGTTAATCGGGCGCACTATCCCCTGAACCCCAGGCGCTCTGCCGTCGCCAGGGCGAAGCCGTCCGTCATGCCCGAGATGTAGTCGGCGATGCGGCGGACCAGCGGGTCGTCCTTGCGGGTGTAATCCGAAGCGACAAGCTCTCCCGGCTCTGCAAGCAGGTGCTCCCAGAGAAACTCAATGACGCGCCGTGCTTTTGCTGCTTCGGCAAGGCGCTCCTCCCAGAGGTAGACCCGCTCGAAGAGAAACTCCCGGAGGCGGTCGGTCGCCATCCGGACCTCATGACTCATCCGGATCTGTCGCCGGGCGTCGGCGGTTGCCGCCATCGCGTCCTCCCAGGAGGCATCGACGATGTCGCTCACGAGCGTGTCGATGCGCCGGGAATGCGTGTCACCGAGGACGGCACGGACGTCTTTCGGCAGCTCCTGCGGCTGCAGCAGGCCCGCGCGGACCGCATCGGCGATGTCGTGGTTGAGGTAGGCGACCGAATCGGCGAGGCGGACGATCTGGCCCTCGAGCGTGGAGGCGAGCGGGTCGCCCCACTCGTCTGGCGACCAGGTGCGGTCGCCGAGCTCCTCAAAGATGCCTTCGCGAGGCTTCGAGTGCTTGAGGATGCCCTCGCGCACCTCCCACGTCAGGTTCAGGCCGACCCCTCCCGCCTCGAGCAGGTCGACGATTCGCACCGACTGCTCGTTATGTCGGAACCCGCCTGGCAGGAGGTCCGCGAGCGCCTGTTCCCCCGCGTGGCCGAAAGGCGTATGCCCGAGGTCATGCCCGAGGGCGATCGCCTCGGCGAGGTCTTCGTTGAGGTCGAGCGCGCGGGCAACGGTGCGGGCGACCTGCGCGACCTCGAGCGTGTGCGTGAGCCGCGTCACGTAGTGGTCGCCCGGCGGCGCAATGAAGACCTGCGTCTTGTGCTTGAGGCGGCGGAAGGCCTTGGAATGGATGATGCGGTCGCGGTCGCGCTGGAAGTCGGTCCGCATGTCCGACGGTGGCTCGGGCCGCTGACGGCCACGGCTCTCGGCCGAGCGCGCGGCGGCGGGCGCGAGGAGTTCGCGCTCGCGCTGTTCGAGGCGTGCGCGGACGGCTTCGTGGGGTGGCATCGGGCGCCATTGTATCGGCGCTCGTCGCCCAACAACGCGAGCGCGGCGACGCACCAGCCGTAGAGCCGGCGGTCCTGGTCGCGCGCGGGGGCAAGCGGAGGGCGATACCCGGGGCGGCGCGGTGATCGCGCGGGCGGCGCAGTGAAAACACGTCAGGTGTGCGCGCGGCGCGCGGCGATACTGGTCCGTAGAGGCTCGGCGCGACCGAGCCGGTAACCATGTAGTCGATCCCTGGCGTCAAGCGCCTCCACGAGCGCGATGAGGGTATCCTCCTGGTCGCTCGTGTGCGACATCAGCCGAGATCGCGGACGGCGGCGACGACGTCCGCGAGCGGGACCACGCGCCCGTCCTTGTCGGTGCGGCGCTTCACCTCGGCGCCGCCGGCCTGCAACGACCGCGGGCTCACCGTCACGCGCAGCGGCATGCCAAGCAGGTCCGCATCGTTGAACTTCACGCCGGCCGAGCCTTCCTCGCGGTCGTCGTACAGCGTGTCGATGCCGGCATCGCGCAGCTGCTGGTAGAGCTGTTCCGCGCTCTCGCGCACGCCCGGCTTGTCGAAGCCCAGGCCGACGAGGTGCACCGCATACGGCGCCAGCTCCCGCGGCCAGATGATGCCGCGCTCGTCATGGTTCGCCTCGATGGCGCCGGCGAAGACTCGTCCGACGCCGATGCCGTAGCATCCCATCACCGGCGTCTTCAGCTCGCCCGCCTCGTCCGAGAAGCGCGCGTCGAGGCGCTCTGTGTATACCGTGCCGAGCTTGAAGACATGCCCCATCTCCATGCCGCGCTTCTCCTCGAGCGTGCCGCCGCAGCGCGGACAGACTGCTCCCGCCTGCGCGAGCGAAATGTCAGTCACGATGTCGGCCTTCCAGTCGCGCGGGTAGTTGACGTTCCGGTAGTGGACGTCTGGCTGGTTCGCGCCGGCGACGAGGTTCGGTGACGAGAGCACCGTGTCGTCCGCGACAACGGTGATGCCGGAGAGGCCGACGGGGGACGCGGACCCCGCGACGAGGCCGTGCCTGCGCACGCCGTCGTCGTCGAGGAGCTTCAACTCGACCGCCTTCAGCGCGTTCCGCAATTTCGCCTCGTTCACCTCGAGGTCGCCGCGGATGGCCACGAAGACGGGCTTGCCATCGGCCTCGTAGAAGACGGCTTTGAGGGTCTGGTCGTGTCTCACGCCGAGGAAGCGCACGAGATCCTCGATCGTCCTCTGGCCGGGCGTCGCGACCTCTTCGAGCGGCATCGGGTCGGCCAGCGGGGCCTCGGCCTTCTTGTGGTCGGCCTTCTCGGCGTTCGCGGCGTAGCCGCAGCGGTCGCACATGAGGATGGTGTCCTCACCGATCTCGGTGAGGAACATAAACTCCTCGCTATCCTTGCCGCCGATCGCGCCCGAGTCGGCGAGCACGGCGACGGTGGGGACGCCGCAGCGGTCGAAGATGCGCGTGTACGCCTCGCGCGCGCTGAGGTAGGCTCGGTCGAGGCCGTCCCAGTCGACGTCGAAGGAGTAGGCGTCCTTCATCGTGAACTCGCGCACGCGCATGAGGCCGCCACGCGGGCGCGCTTCGTCGCGCTCCTTCGTCTGGATCTGGTAGACCATCAGAGGCATATCGCGGTAGCTCTGCACCTGCTTCTTGAAGAGGTCGACGACGACCTCCTCGTGCGTCGGGCCGAGGACGTACTCGCGGTCGCGGCGGTCCTTGAGGTGGAAGAGGACGTCGCCCATCGTTTTGGCGCGGCCGGACGCCTCCCACAGCTCAAGCGGCTGCAGCGCCGGCATGACGACCTCCTGGCCGCCGATGCGGTCCATCTCCTCGCGGATGATCTGCTCGATCTTGCGCATAACGCGCCAGCCGACGGGCAGGTAGCTGTAGATGCCGGCGGCGAGCTGCTGGACGAGCCCGGCGCGGAGCATGAGCTGGTGGTTCGGCGTCTCGGCGTCAGCCGGGGCGTTGCGCAGCGTCTTGCCGAACAGGTTGGACATTCGCATGGTTGGTCGTTGGTCGTTGGTCGTTGGATTCTAACGAAACATGTGCGAACGCGGACCTGTGCAGCGCGCGCGGTCGTCCATCGACCTCAGGCGTTGGGGACGTCAGTCGCCGGCGTCGGCGGGCGCGCGATGCTCCATCCGCGTGGCAAGGCGCTCGGCGTACTGCATGCCGATGTAGCAGGGGATCGCCAGCAGCACGATCGGCACGCCGATGATGATGCCCTTCACGCCAACGAGCATGATGAAGAGCCCGAACGAGACGCAGAGCCCCATGCCGAGCACGGCAATGATGCGGATGATGGCGATCAGCGACGAGACCTGCGCCTCCGGCTCGGGCGCGCCTCCGAGCTCAAAGCCGTCGCCCTCATCCCCGACGAGCGCATGCTGCTCGCTCTCGGCCGCCGAACTCTCACTCACCACGCCCGCCCTCGGACCTCTCTTCGCCCGTCGCAACGGCCTGCCGCCGGCGCGGCTGACGCGACCTCAGCGCCGCGTCACGCTAACCTTGCGCCCCCGCGCCCTTCGGGCGCTTGAGCATGAAGTAGCTGCTCTCCGGCCTCATCAGGGGGAGTATGCCGGTCAGTTCCCAGCCTTCCTCGCCGAGCTTGTCGAGGTAGCCGCGGACGAACCCGGTGCGGTGTTCACCGCCCTGACGGATGTACTCCACCCCTTCCGACGAGATCCTGCCTCGAAAATCGACGTACACGACCTTGTATTCCCAGTTCGCCATGGGTCTTCCCTTTCCATGGCGCTGAACGGCCGCGACCCGCATCTCCGGCGGCAGGCCGCTGGCAGTGTGACACAGCGACGGATTGACGTGGGAGGTGGGACGTGGAAGTAGGATCAACGGGCCTGAGGCGAGGCGCCGTCAGGGCCAACGCGAGCCTCCGCAGCGAGGTGCGGCTCGCCCGGACGTGGGCCACCGAATCCCGCGAGATTCGGAGGGGTGCCGTCAGTCCGCCGGCGCGGGCTCGATCGCTGGCGCCGGCGCCGCGCGGCGGCCGCTGATGCGGCGCCACAGCCGCGCGATATCGCCCTGCTGCCACGTCACGAGGAACATGCTGGCAATGAAGACCGAGCTATACGTGCCGGTCGTGACGCCGATGAGGAGTACGAGCAGGAAGTCGCGGATGCTCTCGCCGCCCAGCAGCAGCAGCGCGAGGATCGAGAAGATCAGCGTGAGCGACGTGTTGAACGAGCGGCCCATCGTCTGCAGCAGGCTGTGGTTCACAGCGTCCGGGAAGCTGCGGATGAATCCACGCGCGACGTTCTCGCGAATGCGGTCGAACACGACGATCGAGTCGTGGACGGAGAAACCGACCACGGTAAGGATACCGGTGATGAAAAACGTGTCCACCTCGACATCGAAGAACTTCCCGAGCAGCGAAAACGCACCGACCACCAGCAGTACGTCGTGCAGCAGCGCGACGATCGCGGAGACGCCGTAACGGAGCGGGTTCGGCACGTTCCGGAAGGCGTAGGCGATGTAGAGCATGATGAACAGCGAGGCGGCGATGACGGCCAACGCGGAGTTGCGGCCGATCTGCCGCGAGACGGCGGCGGACACAGAGGAGAACTCCGTGAACTGCGTCGTCGGGTTGCCCTGCGTATCGAGGAAGCCGCCGTGCAGTTTGCTCAGTGCAAGCTCGAGTTCCTCGCGTTCCGAAGGCAGCGACGGTCCGACGGGCGGCGTCGTCGCCGACCCCTCGATCTCCTTCGTCTGGACCAGGAACTGGTTCTCGCCGGTGCGCTGCACGCGTGCGTCGCCGTATCCGAGCTTCGCCAGGTCGGACTTGACCTCCTCGCTCGTCGTCGGCTCGGCATAGCGGAAGGAGAACGTCGTGCCGGACGTGAACTCGATTCCTGGCTTCAGCCGCGGCGGGATCATCAGGGAGATGATGCCCGGCACCAGTAAGAGGCCGGAGAAGAGGTAGAACCAGTTCCGCTTCGCGACGAGGTCAAGCATCAACCGGCTCCGCTCCAGGCACGCCGCGCGTCGACATCGGCGTCTCGGCGTCGGGTTTGTCGTCGGTCCACAGCCACAGCGGCCGCGCCAACGGCGTCGCCATGGCGACGCGCAGGAACGAGCGCGTGACGGTGATCGCGGAGAAGAGGCTGACGACCACGCCGATGGCGAGCGTCAGCGCGAAGCCCTTGATCAGGCTCGAGCCGAACTGGCTCCCCATCCAGTAGAGGATGCCGCAGGTGATCAGCGTCGAGATGTTGCTGTCGCGGATCGACGACCAAGCGCGGTCGAAGCCCGCCTCGACCGACGGGATGAGGCTGCGGCCGTTGCGCAGCTCCTCCTTCGTACGCTCGAAGATGAGGATGTTCGCGTCGACAGCCATGCCGACGCTCAGCACGAAGGCGGCGATGCCGGCGAGCGTCAGCGTCACCGGGCCGGAGCCGGGGATGCCGATCTTGAAGATGGCGAGCACGACGGCGGTGTAGACAACGAGTGCCATCGCCGCGATGACGCCGGGCAGGCGGTAGTACAGGATCATGTAGGCCATGATCAGCAGCAGGGCGACGACGCCCGCCTGGACGGAATGGCGCACTGCCTGGTCGCCCAGCGTCGCATCGACGTCCTGTTGCTGAATGACCTTGAGCGGGATGGGGAAGGCGCCGTTGTTCAGGAAGGTCTTCAGTTTCTTGGCGTCGTTCAGCGTCAGGCCGCTCGTCGAGCCGGTGCTGGTGATCTGGTCGCGGATCGTCGGCGCGATGACGTGGCCGTCGGCGCCGCGGATCGGCTCGCCGTCGAGGAACGTCGCCAGCGGCAGGCCGATGAGCCGGTTCGACAGGGAACCAAAGACCTTAGCGCCATCACTCGTCATGTTGAACACCAGGATCGGCCGGCCAAGCGAGTCGAATTGCACGCTGGCGTTCGACTTGAGGAATGCGCCGGTCATCACGGTCGGCGCGCCGTTCAGCTCGCCTTTCGCGGGCGTCCAGACGATGTCATCGACGTACGCGGCCTGCGCGGTGTCGGCGGCGATGTACTGCGGCGTCACCCGCTGGGTCGTGCCGTCCTCGTTCTTGATCAGCACATCGCCGTTGGCGTCGACATCGGGCTCGCATGTCCCTGTCTTGTATACGACTTGCCGTCCCTGCCCTGGGACGACAGCGATCGGCGTCGAACCGCCGGTCTGGCCGCCGGTGATCTGTCCGTTCGCGGCACCATGCTGCAGTCCCTCGCAGAACATGAGGACGGCCGGGCGCGTGATGTCCTTCGCCGTCTGCGCGCTGACGCCGGGCAGTTCGACGATGAGGCGGTCCTTGCCCGACCGCTGCACGATCGACTCCGACACGCCGAACGGGTTGATGCGGCTCTCGATGATGTCCTTGGCGGCGTTGAGGCCGTCGTTGAGGTCCTCTTCGCTCACGTTCAGGCCGGAGAGGTCAGCCTGCAGGGTGATGCGCGACCCGCCCTGGAGGTCGAGGCCGAGCGTCATGCCCTTGCAGTCGGCGGCCGGGTTGGTCTGCGATGTATCGGTGGTATGACAGGGGAGCTCGAGCGGCCCGATCTTGCCAGGGACGCCGCGGCCGGACGGCCACGGGATGGCGTCCGGCAGGTAGCGGTCGGGCTCGTCCGGCCAGACGGCATAAATGGCACCCGCGGCGATCGCGAGGATCGCGAGGAGCGAGATCCAGTTCGACCAGCGGCGCATCAGCCTCCCGACCCCTCGGTGTTATGTAGCGACCGGGAGTATAGCGTCTGGCCGGCCGCGACCCGCTGGGCGATCGCCGTCGCGACGGCGTTGATCACGACTCCGTTACCGAAGTCGATCACGATCTGCACCGGCCCGGACTCCGGGATGTAGACCTCCCGCACGGTGCCGAGGAAGCCTGACGTCGTCAGCACCTCGTCGCCCACCTGCAGGTTCTGGATGTCTTTCTGCTGCTTGCTGTGCTCGACCTGCTGCGGGCGCAGCACGATCAGGTAGAACGCGACGATGATGCCGAGGATGACGACGAAGCCGATCTCGGCGGCGTTCATGATGGACGGGCCTCGGCCTGGTCGGTGATGGCGGCACCCTCTTCGGCGAGCAGGCGGCGCACGTACGCCTCCGCGCCCGCAACGTCTTGCACCTCACCCGCCGCCTGCGCCTCGCGGACGGCTTCGAGCAGCCGCCCGACGCGCGGGCCTTCGGGCACCCCGAACCGGCTCATGATGTCGTGACCGCTCAGGAGCCGGGGCGGATGCATTGTAGCCGCCTCGCCGAAGGTGCGCACGAGCAGGCTGTTCATATAGGCGACGTGCCGCGCCCAGCCGTCGCGTGTGAGCGATGGCCCGCGCGCCGCGGCTGCGTCGGCGAGCGCGAGGAGCAACACCGCCGGCAGCGCGTCGCCGGCGTCACGCGCGAAGCGGTAGATGGCGCGCAGCGTCGGCACCTCGCCGACCTGCGCGAGCTGCACCGGCCGCAGGTGCTCAGCGACGAGCGTCTGCACGAAGCGCACTTCGGCGGCGGAGAAGCGCAGGCGGCGCATGATCTCCCCGGCGATGCGGGCGCCGATGTCGTCGTGGCCGACGAAGCGCACCCGGCCATCCGGCAGCTCCGCGCACGTCTGCGGCTTGGCGACGTCGTGCAAGAGGCCGCCGATGCGCAGGAGCGCGGCGCGCGGCCGGCCCTCGCTCATCTCCTCGGCGAGATACGCACGCAAGTCGCGCTCGCACCAGGCGAAGGCCTGCCACAACGTCTCGCCGAGCCAGCCGGCGCCCGCGAGCATCGCGTCGAGCGCCTCGACGGTCCGGACATTGTGCTCGAACACGTCGTAGGCGTGGAACGGGCCTGGCTGGCTGAGGCCGCGACCCCCGTCCAGCTCCGGGAAGAGCACCGAGAGCAGGCCGAGGTCATCGAGCAGCCGGAGGCCGTCGTACGCCGCGTCGAGCGCGACGAGGCGCGCGAGTTCGTCGCGTTGTCGCTCCGGCGCTGCCTCGCGGAGCCGGGTCGCACGGAGACGGATGGCCTCGCAGGTCGCCGGTTCAATCGCGAAGCCGAGCTCGGATGCAATGCGGGCTGCACGCAGGAGGCGCAGTGGGTCTTCGTCGAAGCGCTCAGGCGCGATGGCGCGGACCACACGCGCGCGCAGATCGCCTAGTCCACCGGTGACGTCGATAACCTCGCTGCCGCCCAGCGGCACAGCGAGCGCGTCGATGGTGAAGTCGCGGCGGCGCAGGTCGTCCTCGAGCGTGCCCTGGCGCGCGGCGACATCGACCGTGCGGACCTCGCCGACGTCAATGACGACGCGGGCGATATCGCGCTCGCCGTCGAGGCGGACGTAGTGGCCGGCGAGTGCATCTGCGAGCGCACGGGCGAAGGCGGCCGCGTCGCCGGCGACGGCGAGGTCAAGATCGTGGACGGGGCGGCTGAGGAGCACGTCGCGGACCGTTCCGCCGACGACATCGGCCCCCCGGTTGGAGACGGACCGCGCGACCTCGGCGACGCGCCCGATGACGGTGATGAGATACGGCGGCGGTTCGAAGCGAGCGTCGTCCACCATCACAGGCTAGCGGGCTGGCTGGGTTTGCCTGGTCGCGCCTACGGCGGGCTCATGTTCCGGACAGTCGACGCGCAGCGAGCCGGGGGCGAGCTTCCTCTTGAGCAACGCACAACGATGGGGTGCGACCGGGTCGTCATACCGGTCGCGCTCAAAGAAGCGGCACGTCGTGCACATCCGCGCAACGGTAATGACACCCGCCTGCTGTAGCGATTCGATGAGGGCCATTAACGACGCGAGTAATGGCTCGCGCGACGCAGCCGGCAGCGAACGGACGGCAGCCGACAGGACTGCCGGCCAGGCCGCCAGTTCCGAGGCGACGTCGGAACCAGCGGGGGTGAGTACGAGCGTGGCGACGCGCCCATCGCTCGCCCGTTCCTTGCGCACGAGGCCCTTGGCTGCGAGGGAGGAGACGGCATCGCTGACGGTGGCGTTCGTCACCCCGAATTCGTTGGCGAGGCGGCTGACGCGAGCGAGTTCGGGACGGCTGCGCCGGAGGTGGACAAGCGTCTGAGCCTGGATCGGGCTCAGGCCATGCCGGCCGGCCGCCTCCCGTAAGACGACCTGCTGGGCCATCGAAAGGCGCTCAAGCGCGGCCGTAATCCGCTCTTCGATCGCATCGCCATCTCTCCGGTTCACACCGTCAGTGCTGCCCCTCCCGTACATACGGCTGCGCCCAGAGGGCGACCTGCATCGTAACGGACTTGGCCCACGCCTGGTGCATGCGGTCGACGTCCTCCGGGCTGTGTCCGCGCTTGGCAAGGAAGGGCTTGATGGTCGCCGTGATCGGGTAGATGAACGCGATCACGTAGCGCAACGGGATGTTCGGGACGGAATCGACCCCGTCGGTCTTGTTCTTCTTCGCCTCGTTGTGGCGCAGGCCAATTTCGTACTGGTAGGCGAGCCAGACCTCGTCGTAGGGCCGGTTGCAGGTGTCAAGGATCCACCGACCGAACCGCTTGCGTACGGCGGCCAGATAGCCGGCGATGGGCTCTCCGTCGCGACCGCTGAAGTAGTGGACGAGGTGCGGGTGCGAGGCCACGAATCCGTACCAGACGTCGAGTACGTCCTCGACCTGGTCCGCGAGGACCTCGCCAGCCATGCGGAGGGCCGCTTCGTCGTCCGGACCAAAGAGCACCGCCTGTTTGAGCAGGCTCAGTTCATCGACGCCGAACGGCGCGCGGCTGACCGAACCGTACGCGTAGCCGGGGATTCCGTCTGTCTGCATAACAGCCTCCTGCACAAGATGTTAGGAATCCTAACTAACGCGCAGGAGTACGTCAACCCGCCGTCAAGACTCCGCTTAGCCTTCAGCGGGTGCCACCTCGGCGTCGGCCGGCTCCGGCTCGTCGACGGAGGGGCGCGTCGGGATCAGCTCGTCACCCGATCCGAGGTGGTCGATGTACAAGATGCCGTTGATGTGGTCGATCTCGTGCTCGAGCGCCTGCGCGAGGAGCGAGTCAACGGCCTTGATGCGCACCTCCTTGCCGTCGCGATCGAGCGCCTTCACCGTCACCTGCTTCGAGCGCGGCACGACGCCCTGAAAACCAGGCACGGAGAGGCAGCCCTCGGTCAGGTAGCGGACGCCGGACTTCTTCACGACTTCGGGGTTGATCAGCGCCATCAGCCCCTCGTCGGGCGTCTCGATGACCACGACGCGGAGCAAGACGCCGACCTGGGGCGCGGCGAGTCCGACGCCCGGCGCGTTGTGCATGGTGTCGACCATGTCATCGATCAGACGGCGCAGTCCGTCGTCGATCGTCCGCACCTTCTTCGCCTTCTGGCGCAGCACGGGGTCACCGGCGACGCGGATGGGCAGCACACTCATGGCGCACGAAGCGTATCGCGGCCGCGACGACCGCGGAACCGCGCGGGCGCCCGCACGCGAGTACGAGGCCACCATCTCAGCGCTCTTGCCGGATCGGACGCGAGCGGAGCGCTGGACACGCCGCCTCTAGGCGCGGTCTTCGAGCCAGGCGTTAAACGTTGGCGTCCGCTTCTGCTGGAAGGCGGCGATGCCCTCTCGGGCGTCCGGATGGTGGTCCGAGATAGCCGTCTTCGTCGCGATGTCGTCCAGCGCGTGCGCGAATGACATCTCCGCGGCGTTGTAGACCGCCCGCTTGAGCAGCCGCATCGACACCTGCGGGCCGTGGGCCAGCTCGCGCGCCAGCTCCATTGTGCGTGGCAGCAGCTCGCCTGCGTCGACCACCTCGTGCACAAGGCCGAGCGCGAGCGCCTCGTCGGCGTGGACGATGCGGTTCCGCAACAGGAAGTCGATCGCCCGCCCGACGCCAAGGAGCTGCACGAGAAGGAAGTGCCCACCCTCGTCCGGCAGCAGGCCGAAGCGCAGCGTGCCGCTGCCCATCCGGGCATCGCGCGACGCGATCCGGAAGTCGCAGGAGAGCGCCAGCGAAAAGCCCGTCTGGATAGCGACACCGTTGATGGCGGCGATGCTCACCTTGTCGAGGTTGCGGATGGCGAGGTTGAGTGGCTGCGAGAGCGCGCGGAGGCCGTCATAGGTGCCGATCGGCGTGCGATGGCCGCCGGGGATCGGCGGCACGAGCGCCTCGGCGCCCCCGCCCGACGGCGGCACGTGGCCGCTGATGTCGTCGCCGGCGGAGAAGGCGCGGCCCGAACCGGTGAAGACGACGATGCGCACGCTGTCGTCCATCTGGGCCTGCAGGAGCGTCTCGACGAGGTCGCGCTTCATGCCCTGCGTCATACCGTTGAGGCGGTCGGGCTGGTTGAAGGTGATCAGGGCGATGCCCGGGTGGTGCATCGCCAGCTCAAAGCCGCGGAAACGCCCCTCACGCACCGCGCGGCTCCAGGTTGATGCTCGCCACCATCACGACGGCATCTCCTCGGCGGCGTCGAGGTGCTCGATCGCCGCCGTCGCACGCCGCAGCCAGGCGTCGAACAGCGCCAGCCCCCGCTCGTTCGCGAAGTCGAGCGTCCCGAGCGAGATGACGACGTAAACAAGCACGTACAGTGCCATCCGCCGGTACTCGCGCCAGCACTGCTCCCAGCCGTAGCCGGTCACGCCGTGCTTGAGGAGCGTGTCGTGGTAGAGCCGGACGAGCCGGCCTTCCTGGGCCTGCCGGTCGGCGGGCTCCATGCCGCCGCACAGGAGGTACGCGACATCGAAGATGCCGCGGCCGCGGCAGGCGATCTGCCAGTCGGCGAGCGCGAACTCCGGTCCTCCCTCCGGCGTGGCGAAGAACATGTTGTCCGCACGGAAGTCGGCATGGACGATCGTGTGCGGCCGGTCGGCGATCGACGACTGGAGCTTCACGACGTTCTGGCCGACGCGCTCCGCCGTCTCGCGCGTCTTCGGCGAGAGGCGCTCGCCGAAATTGGCGATGAACGGCTCCCACGCCTGCGCATACGACTGCTCGGCCGAGCGGTGCACCGGCGCGTCGACGACTGGCATCCATTCGGCGAAGGATTCGAGCTCGGGACGCTCCCACCAGGCCGCATGGAAGCGGGCGATCTCGCGGATCGCGAGTTCCGTGTGCGCGACGCTGAGGCCGGCGACGTTGTCGCCAACTTCCGCGGGCGACAGGTCCTCGAGCAGCAGGATGTATTCCTGGCGCTCGCGATCCATGTCCGAATACAGCAGCTTCGGCGTGCGCAGATCGACCTTCGGCGCCACCTCGCGATAGAAGCGCAACTCGCGGTGGTAGAAGTCGAACAGGTTGCCGATCTCGTGCCCGGCGGGGCTGGCGCCCGGGAACTTCGCGATCAGCGTCTTCGGCGCGCCCTGCTCGGGCTCGTCGTAGGTGAGGCCGACCTGCGCGATCTGGCCAATGAACCCGCTACCCTCGCCGATGCGACGGACACCGATCCCGGTCACCGCCGCCTTTTTCAGCACACCGGTCGAGCGCAGCGCGTCCGTGAGCCACGCCGCCGACAGATCATCGGGCCCCCCGGGGATCACCGTCATCTGCTTCGCCATACTCGTTCCCTCCGTCGTATCGCTCGTTAGAACATGTCGGGGCAGAACGGCGCGTATTCCGTCCTGAGCATCGCATCGAAACGGACCAACGGC
>Ga0073934_10002306_pt1 | contig 40547 bp, 37 predicted proteins | sample LarsenN4metaG_FD_76834 | JGI IMG/M metagenome (GOLD analysis project Ga0073934, IMG submission 76834) | Hot spring sediment bacterial and archeal communities from British Columbia, Canada, to study Microbial Dark Matter (Phase II) - Larsen... ...
ATTGGTCGGCGTCGGCGTGGGGGTGTTCGTGGCCGTTGGCACCGGCGTGTTGGTCGGCGTCGCCGTGGGCGTGTTCGTCGGTGTGTTCGTGGCTGTTGGAGTCGGCGTGTTCGTCGGCGTCGCCGTCGGCGGCACCGGCGTGTTGGTCGCGGTCGGCGTGCTGGTCGCCGTCGGCGTGGGCGTGTTCGTGGCCGTTGGCACCGGCGTGTTGGTCGGCGTCGCCGTGGGCGTGTTCGTGGGGGTGGGCGTCGGTGTCGAGAGATTCACCGTACCGCACTTCCACTTTTTCCAGGAGGCACTGCTGTACACGGAGTACGAGTTGTCGGTGTTCTGCCAGGGGTGCGTGGAGTGGTTGCCCGTGGCCGGAGGCGGTGGTGTGGTGAAGTGGACGTCATACGTGATGACGCAGATCTCGTAGCTTCCGGCGGTGGCATACGTGTGGGAGATGGGGCCCCAGTTCCCGGTGCCGGGCGGTGCGCACGAGACCCAGCTGCCGAAGGGCCCGGTCGTCGGGTATACGCCGTCACGCGACTGGGTGGGCGGCGGGGACGGGTTCGGGATGCCGGTACCATCTCCCCAGACGATGGCGAAGCCGACATGTTTCTTGGCGCTGCTGCTGAGTACGCAGCCGTCCCACTTCCAGGTGCCGGAGACGGTGACCGTCAGACCGCTGGGCGACTGGCTGATGGAAGTCGGATACGGCGTATCGTCATAGAAGTTGGTTGAGGCCAGGACGATGGCGTGGGACGTGTCCGCGCTTGCGAACACCTGCACCAGGTACTGGCCCGCCGGCGCGTCGGCTGTCAGCGTGTAGAGGTCGATGATGTTGCCGCCCGTATCCGCGACAACCTGGTCGAACCCGGGCATGCCGGAGCCGTCGACGACCGACCCGTCGGGGCGGGTCACGACCACATCGTAGGATGCGCCCGCCGTGTAGCCCGCCCCCGTGATCGTGACCAGTTCGCCTGGCGAGTAGATGCCCTGGTCCGTCACCACACTGTAAGCGCCGGCGTGCGCGCCCCCGGCATGCCGCATCTGGAGCACGAGGAGCATGGCGGCGGCGACCGTCAGCAAGACGACCGCGAGGCTGCGCCATCGCACGCGACGTACCATGAGACGAGTAGAGTCGCTTCGCCCCCGGCCCAAAGACATACCTTCTTCAGACCTGCATTCGCAGACCGTGCGGTTAGCTCGCGGCGGGGGGACTCACACGCGACCCTCACCGGAGCCTCCGGGTCGGGCCTGGCCTGAGTATCGGGCACCGCTCGTCTCCATGTCAACAGTTTCCGGCCCCAGCATTCAGGGCCCGCCGCGCGGCGTCCTTGACGCGGTGCCGCTGCGGCCGCGAGGCGTCAGGGGGTGATCCATTCGGCGTGCGTGCATCCGTCGTCGAACACCAGCTTCGCGGCGGCGAGGTCCAGCGGCACATCGAACAAGAGCTTGGCCGTCGCGGGGTCGGCGGGCGTCGGCCCGGGGGAGGCCGCGCGGGGCCGGTAGCGGTCGCCCGAAGGGGCAGCGAGGATGAAGTGGTCGGAGATCGCGGCGGCCGCGGCACCGGAGACGGTGTAGGCGACGATCAGAAACTTGCCCTGCTCGCTGCGGAGGCCTGGCTGGTCCGGCACGAAGGCGGCGAAGCGCGATGTCTCAACGGTGATCGGCGGGCTGGAAGCGTCGCACGACGAGCGCGTGGAGAGGGTCAAGAAGGCACGCAGACGGGCGTCATCGCCGCCGCCGCGAAGCTGCAACGCAGCGGCGACCGCGGCAACGGCGAGCGTGACAACGGCTGCGGCTGCGGCGACGCGGGGTGGCAGCGTCCGAAGCCGTCTCATGATGCCCGCCCGAGCCCCCGATGACATGGATGGCGGCGGGGAAGAGCCGTCAGTCTTCGATTCACGCGGATCGTACGCGCCCTCGCGGGGTCCGTCAACGCACTTTTCACGTCAAGAGCCGCCGCGTACCGAGCGCCGTCAAACGCTTATGTCGAATTAGGCGCCGCCTTGCGGACTCCCGGGTGCCGAGCCTCCCCGCTCACCGGCTGGGGAGGCGGAGCTCGATCTTCCGCAGGAACCAGATGCAGTAGGCGATTCCAAACGCAAAGAGCGAGAAGACGAACGAGGGCACCGCGAATGTCAGATAGAGGACGATCCGCGTGCTCCCCGTGTCATTGCAGCTCGAGAAGATGGTCTTAGTGCAGTCGTACGAGGCGGCGGCCCCAAGCCCCACAAGCTGGCCTCCGACCAGCGCCAGCCACCCCACGATGGCGAGGGCCATGGCGACCTTGCCGGCCCACGGGAAGATCCCGGCGGCATAGGGCAGAGGCGTCACCGGCGCGTAGGGACGCGCTGAGGCCGGCGCTTCGACGCCCGCCACGTCGGACCCGGGCGTGGCGTAGGCGTTGGCCTGCGCGGCGAAGCGCGGCTGGAGCGCGCTGCGCTGCACGTAGCCTTCGGCGCCCTCGGCGAGGCGCACCCGCAGCCAGCCGCCGCCCTCGTCGGCGACGACGGTCACCGGCTCGTGCTGCCGCAGCTTGCGCAGCTCGACGCGCGGCGCCTGCGTGCCGCGCCAGATGACGACGCCGTTGTAGCGCGCGAGCAGCTCCTCCTGTTGTCCGGCGGCGGACTGCTGGTCGATGGTCATGCGTCCCTCCTCGAGCTCCGTACCGCGAGTATCGGGCGCCGCCGGGCGCTGGCGGTATCGCGCGCGGCTATCGCCTCGCTATCGCGCGGGGCGGCTTGACGCTCGCACCCCCGCTGGCGAGCATGGCCGCGATGCGCGAGGACCAACTCGCCGCTTACCTGCGCCGCAAGCTGCCGGACGCGGCGGATCTCGCCGTCGCCAACCTCGCCCGCATCCCCGGCGGCGCCTCCCGCGAGACGTGGTCGTTCGACGCGCGCTGGACCGCGCGGGGCACACCCGTCGAGCGCGCCTTCATCGTCCGGCGCGACCCGCCGGCGAGCCTGCTCGAGAGCAACGCCAGCCTCGAGTTCGAGCTGTACACCGCCCTCGAAGGCAGCGGCATCCCGGCGCCGCGCGTGCTGTGGTACGAGCCGGACGGCGCCGAGCTCGAGCGGCCGTTCTTCGTGATGGAGCGCCTGCCGGGCATCACCGACGCGCGGACGCTGGCGCACTCGCCCGAGTGGGCCGAGCAACGACCCCTCATCGCGCGGCAGAAGGCGGAGGTGCTGGCGCGCATCCACCGCTTCGACATCGGACGGCTGCGGTCGCTCGAGAGGCCGCCGTCGCCAGAAACGGCGGCGCTGCACGAGGTCGAGAAGTGGGAGCGGACGATGCGCCAGGACGCACTCGAGCCGCAGCCGGTGCTGGAGTTCGCCTTCAGCTGGCTGCGCCGGCACCTGCCGCCGCCGCCCGAACGGCTGGCGCTTGTCCACGGCGACTACCGCTCGGGGAACTTCCTCTTCGACAAGACCGGCATCACCGGCGTGCTCGACTGGGAGATGGCGCACGCCGGCGACCCTATCGAGGACGTCGGCTGGCTGGCGATCAAGTCGTGGCGCTGGGGGACGGACCGCACGGGCGGGCTGTGCTCGCGCGAGGAGTTCGTGCGGATGTACGAGGAGGCGGGCGGCGCGAAGGTGGACCCGGCGGCGCTCAAGTTCTGGGAGGTGTTCTCGAACGTGAAGTTCGCGATCATCTTCATCACCGGCACCAAGGCTGTGGTCTCGGGGAAGTCGGCCGACATGCTGCTGGCGGTGACGGCGTTCATCAACCCGGGCCTTGAGGCGGAAATCCTGGAGCTGATCGGATGAGGCCGTACCCGGAGGAGGTCGCGCGCATCATCCAGGCCGGCATCACGGCGCACTTCGCGCCGGAGCTGCGCTCGACGTACGCGCAAGCGCAACTCGCGTTCTGCGCGCTGCTGTTCATGGTGCTGCAACGCGACTTCGACGGCATCGCGGAGGACCTCGTGCGGTCGAACCGCGAGCTGCGCGCGCTCCTGGGGGAGGCCGATGCGGCGCTCGCGCACGTCGCCGGCGACGATGCGGCCGCCGCCCGCGCGAGCATCGCCGCGCTGCCAGCGCCGGCCGCGGACGTGCGGCTGTCGTCGCTGCGGGCGGAGTACGACGCGCTGCGGGACGCCTTCGCGAAGCTGGCGCCGCTGCTCGAGCCGGCGGCCGACGACGCGCGCCTGGCGCCGCTGCGGGAGGTGCGGGCGCGGGCGTTCGCCTGGTTCGCGGCGGACGCGAAGCGGCGGTCAGTGCCGGTGCTGGGCTGATACGTGCGCGTTCGCTGACGGTCTTCGACTCGCGCGCTGGTGGTCGGCCGGGCGTCGTCCGAATCCGGCGCACGGTGCCGCTCGCGACCGGATTCTTCGGGTCGCTGCGCGACCCTCAGAATGACAGCATGCGCGCGCGACCCTCAGAATGACAGCAGGTGCGCGCGATGACAGGGGTGCGCGCGCCGATGTGAACGACAGTCCTACTTCCGGCCGAGGGCGCTGCGGATGCTGTCGAGCATGCCGGACGACGCCATGTCGTGCGCGCGGTGCAGCGTGTTCTTGATCGCGCGGGCGTCGGACGCGCCGTGGGCGATGAGGACGACGCCGTTGACGCCGAGCAGCGGCACGCCGCCGTAGGTGCCTGGGTCCATGCGGTCGCGCATCTGGAGGAACGCCGGACGCAGCACCATCGCCGCGAGCTTATAGTGCTGCTTTGAGGTGAGCGCCTTGCGCAGCTCGCGGAAGATGAAGTCGGCGACGCCCTCCGTGACCTTCACCGCGACGTTGCCGGTGAAGCCGTCGGTGACGATGACGTCGGCCTTGTCCTTGTGCACCTCGCCGCCCTCGATGTTGCCGACGAAGTTGATGTCCGTCTTCTGCAGGCGGGCGAAGACCTCCTGGACGAGCTCGTTGCCCTTCGTCTCCTCGCCACCGATGTTCAGCAGGGCGACGCGCGGGTTGCGGATGCCGAGCACGCGCTCGGCGTAGACGGCGCCCATCTGCGCGAACTGCACCATGTACGACGGCTTGACGTCGGCGTTGGCGCCGACATCGAGCACGAGGATGCCGGTATCCGTGAACGGCGCGATCGTGCCGAGCGCGGGGCGTTCGATGCCGGGGATGCGGCCGAGCGTCATCAGCGCGGATGCCATGCAGGCGCCGGTGCTGCCGGCGGAGACGAAGGCACCGGCGACGCCGCGCTTCACCATGTCCATCGCGACGTTGATCGAGGCGTCCTTCTTCGCGCGGACGGCCTGGGCGGGGTGCTCGTCCATGCCGATCGCCTCGCTGGCGTGGACGACCTCGATGCTGCCCGGCGCTTCGCCGAGCTGCGCGAGCTCGGCCTCGATGGCGGTGCGGTCACCGACGAGCGCGACCTCGAGACCATGCTCCTTGCGGGCGAGGATGGCGCCGGCGACGACCTCCTTCGGGGCAAAGTCGCCGCCCATGGCGTCGAGGGCGATCAGCAATGGTGGGTCCTTCTCCTTCGCGCCAAGCGGTCCGGTAGCCGGCGCTCTCGCACGCTCTCTCCTCCGGACGCCGCGCGGGCCGGAGACCGGGCGGACTGAAGTCCGCGCTACGGAAGCGACGCAACGATGACCATCCTATCGCTGGCGTCGTCGTAGGGGGAGAGATCGGCATCGCCGTAGACATCACGCAGGGCGAGGCCGGCGCGCTCGAGGAGCAGCGCGAACTCGCCGAGCGTGCTGTAGCGCAACGTTACGTCGATGACGCGGCGGTGCACCGCGCCGTCGGGCGACACGCGGTCGAAGATGTACGTCGTCGTGGTTGTCTGATGTGCCGGGTGCGGGGAGAGCTGCTGGAAGTGCATCAGCGTGTCGTCCGTGCCGGGGATGTCGACCGTGCGGCGCAGGTAGAGCGGTGTGCGCTCCACCGACCAGTCGACGGCGCGCATCGTGCGCATCTCGGCGACGAACAGCCCGCCGGGGGCGAGGTGGCGGGCGACGCAACGGAGCGCCGCGAGCTGGTCGTCGTGCGTGAGCAGGTGCTGGAACGAGTTCGCGGCGCAGTAGACGAGGTCGAACTTCTGCGGCGCGAGGTCGAAGTCGCGCATGTCGCCCGCGACGAGCCGCAGCCGGGGCGCCGTCTCGGGGTCGAGCCGCGCTTCGAGCCGCGAGAGCATCGCCGGCGAGGCGTCGAGGCCCACGACGTGCAGGCCGTTGCGCGCGAGGTGGAGGGCGACCCGTCCCGTGCCGACGCCGAGCTCGAGCGACGGGAGCTCGCCGCGGCGCGCGAATTGCTCGTACATCGAGACATCGAAGTCGCTGTCGCCCCACGCGAGGTCGTACAGCTCGGCGAGCGCCGCGTCGCCGTAGAGGTCGTCGACGCTCACGACGACGCGGCCGGCGGGGGCTGCGGCGCGCGCTCGCGCTCGAACTCTGCGCGCATGGCGGCGCGCAGGTCGGGGTCGGCGAGGATGTCGATCGCCGTCATGGCGAGCGCCTTCGCGCCGTCGAGCACCGCGCGGTCGCCGCTGTCAGATGCGGCGTAGCGGGCGAACTCGGGCGAGTGGCCGTTGACGTCGGGCGGGGCGATGGCGATCGCCGGGTGGATGGCGGGTACGACCTTGCTGACGTTGCCCATGTCGGTGCTGCCGAGCGGCTGCGGGCGCTCGTCATCGGGCACCTCGCGGCCGAGCGCGCGCAGGTTCTCGCGGTGGCGGGCGGCGACCGTCATGTTCGTCTGCATGGCGCAGTACTCGTTGGGGTTCCAGGTGAGCTGGAGGCGGGCGCCGGTGGCGGTGGCGCCGGCCTCGAAGCAGGCGGCGACCTTCGCCTTCAGCTCCTGCAGGTAGTCATCGTCCTCGGCGCGGACGAGGAAGCTGCCGGCGGCGTAGCCGGGGACGATGTTCGGCGCCTGGCCGCCGTCGGTGATGATGCCGTGGACGCGCGCGGTGCGGCGGATGTGCTGGCGCAGCGCGTTGATGCTGTTGAAGGCGATGATGAGCGCCTCGAGCGCGTTGACGCCGCGCTCGGGCTGGGCGGCAGCGTGCGCCTCGCGGCCGAAGTACTCGACCTTCAGCTCGGCGCAGGCGAGCGCTTTGGCGATGACGGCGTCGCGCGTCCCGGGGTGGGTCATGATCGCGGCGTCGAGGCCGTCGAAGGCGCCCTCGCGGATCATGATCGCCTTGCCGCCGTAGACCTCCTCGGCGGGGCAGCCGACGACGTGCACGCTGCCCGCGAGGTCGCCGATCACGGCGCGGACGCCGACGCCGGCGCCGGCGGCCGTCGTGGCGATGATGTTGTGGCCACAGCCGTGGCCGATGCCGGGGAGGGCGTCGTACTCGGCGCAGACCGCGACGCGGGGCGCGCCCTCGCCGGCGGTGGCGCGAAACGCGGTGGGCAGGCTGCCGAGGCCGCGCGTGACGGCGAAGCCGCGCTGTTCGAGGAATTCGGTGAGCCAGGTGGACGCCTGGACCTCGTTGAAGGCGGTCTCGGGGTGGTCGTGGATGCGATGGGAGAGGGAGAGGAGCGCCTCGGCTTCGGCGTCGATGGCCTCGCAGGCGCGTCGCTTGAGGTCGGCGATGTCCATTCGCGCCTCAGCCTCCGCGGGCTGAAAGCCCGCGCCGCGGTTGATATGGCGTGGGGAGGTGGTCGGGGTGGACAGATTTGAACTGTCGACCTCTCGGTCCCGAACCGAGCACTCTGCCTGGCTGAGCTACACCCCGACGGCGCTGGATCGTACCAAATAGAGCGGCGAGGGTCAGAGTGGCGCGATCGCCCGTGCGCTCCCTGTTGGTACGCGCGTGCCCAGCGGTAGATCGGCCGCGGCGTCGTCCGCACGCCGTTGAGGACAGGCGGGCCGTTGTTTCGTCGTCAGTCGCCGGCCCAACCCCCGTACCGATGAACGACAACCGCCCTCACTCGAATGCCCAGAACGCATCCACCAGCTCGTCCGGCAGGTCGAACGTCTGCGGGCCATCGGGCGTCTGAAGCGGCTCCTCGCGCAGCCACGACGGGATCGCCGCCGACCCCTCCGGCACGCCGGCGCGGCGGTTGAAGTCGCGCTCGTCGAGCAGCGCCCGCCGGCCGAGCGCGCGCACGTCGTCCTCCGTCCACGCCACGCCGTGCATCGCCGACACCAGCTCCGCCATATCCCGCTCGACGGGGTTCGAGAACTGGCACAGCCCGACGGAGTCGAGCGCGGCCATCAGCACCTGCTCGTGCTGCGACGAGCGCAGCAGCGTCTCGGGCGTGACGCCGCGCGCCGTCACGAGGCCGGCGGTGTGGTCCGCCCCCTGCGGGCTCTGCGCGTAGGTGATGCCCATCGCCTTCAGCGTACGCGGCTCCCACGCCGGCAGCCCCTGCCCCTTGATCGCGGGCAGGCGGTCGATGCCGAAGTGCGCCGCCGCGCGCGCCGCGCCGCCGCCGAGCGCGCGGCCCAGCTCCGTGCCCCGCGCGACCTCCTCGTCGAACAGCCGCAGCACGCCACGCCAGTCGCCCCACGCGAGCACGCCCGCCTCCATCGCCAGGCCGAAGGCGTTGCCGGTGTCGACGGTGTCGAGGCCGAGGTCGTCGCAGCGGCGGTCCATCTGCGCGATGGCGTCGGTGTCGTCCACCGCGAGGTTCGGGCCGAAGAGCGCGATCGTCTCGAACTCGAGCGCCGACGTCACGTGCGCGCCCGCGGCATCGTTGAAGAGGATCGCGCACTTGATGATGCAGCCCGCCATGCAGGGCAGCATCCTGCCGCCGCGCCCGGCGCCGACCTCGGCAATACGCATGCCACCGACCGCGTCCGCGCGATCCCACGTACCCGCGCGGTGGTTGCGCGTCGGCAGCGACTGCACGTCCGGCCGGTTGACGAAGCGGATGACGCCGGCGGTGCCGTAGCGCGAGAGGTTCTGCGTGCGCGGGTCCTCGCGCACGACCTTCGAGAACGCGAGCATCGCGGCGCGGAAGCGCTCCGGCTCGGCCGCCTCGACGTTCTTCGCGCCGTCGTCGTCGACGACGATCGCCTTCAGGCCTTTCGCCGCCATCAGCGCGCCGAGCCCGCCGCGCGCCGCGTGCCGCGTCGGCCGCCCCTCCGGGTCCGTCACGCCGACCGACGCCGCGGCCATGCGCAGCTCGCCCGCCGGCCCGATGCTGACGACGCAGCGCGTCTTCGCGCTCGCGCCCGCGAGCAGCCGCCGCGACGTCTCGTACGTCCCCAGCCCCGCGAGCGCGTCCGCGCGCTCGACCCGCGCGCCCGCCGCGTCGATGCGCACGACGGACAGCGCGCCGTCCCGCGGCGGCTCGCCCTCGACGACCACGGCCTTGATGCCGAGCCGCGCCAGCTTGTGCCCGAGCGTGCCGCCGACGTTCGATTCCTTCAGCCCCGACATCAGCGGGCTCTTGCCGCCGAACGACGTGCGCCCGCTCGTGGTGACGGCGGTCCCGCCGATCAGCCCCGGCGCGAAGACGAGCTTCGCCTCAGGGCCGAGGGGGTCCGCCGCCGCATCGACCTCGCCGGCGATGATGCGCGACGTCAGCGCGCGGCCGCCGAGGAGGCGCCAGTCCTCCGGCGCCGGCTCGAAGGCGGCGCGAGAGCGCGAGACATCGATGCGGAGGATGTGCAACATATCGCTCCACTCGAATGCGGCGAGGCACGGCGTATAGCGAGGGTACCAATCCGCTGCGCTTCGCGGCGGAGCTACGTTCGTTCGCCGGAGGTCGCGGTGGCACCGGCCAGGCGGCTCACATGTTGAACGACCATGCTACGATCTGCACCGGAAGACGTTCCATCGAGGCCCAGTGAAGCTCGAGGAGATATCCGACGTCCTCATCTCCGCCCACACCGCCGCACTTCGGCGGAGGGGAGCGACGATCGATTTACCCGACCTCGCTCTAGCTGTCGTGCAGCTCACGTCCTCGGAACCGACATTGAGCACGGCGCACATCGACCCGCCCGATGCTGCGACATCACCCTCCGGCGCTGAAGTGCTTCGCCTGGAGGCGGCCACCGGAGGGGCGATGCCGGTAAGCGCGAACCTGCGTCGAGCGATTGATGACTTGCCTCACGGCATAACGAGAGGTCGTGCGCTGACCTTACTGTTTGAAAGCGCGCTCCAGAGCGGAAGGGTTTCCGTTCCCGCGTCCATCGCGAAGTCCGTGCGGGACGCGCTCCGTGCGGCCGACTTAGGGAAGGCTGAAGGATCGTGACGTATTCACGCTCGTCGGCACGCACTGTGAACAATAATGCGTCCCGGTTACCAAATACGATCCCGGCCACAGGTCGCTTTCGAAACCGCTCGCGGAACAATAGCTGAAGCCCAAGCACCATTGAGGGATCTCAGCTAGCAGCTCCCATTGCCCCTAAAACCGATCATAAAGCCGCGCGGTCACGGCCAAGACAGACACCTGGATCGGACAAGTCGTGTCGCTCACGAACGTGACGGCCGTACCGTGCTCCGCAGCTGCGAGCATGTCATTACCCACAAGGATGTGATCAAGTACGGCACGGCTACCGCGCATCCTCGAACGAATCCCCGACCTCGATCCCCATCTCGCGGGCGAAGTCGCCCGCCGCGAGCTTCTTGCCGCCGTCCCGCTGCAGCCGCCGCGCGTGCAGCACGCCGCCGAGCAGCGCGATGTCGATCCGCTCGTCGTCCGCCGCGAGGATCGAGCCCGGCCCCGCCGGAAACTCGCCGGCGCCGGTGCGCAGCGTGCCGCCCGTCTGCTCCGGGTCGTCGAAGCGCGTGAGGGTGCAGTCGAAGATCCGCACCTTCGTGTCGTAGAGGATGCAGTGCGCGCCCGGCTGCGGGTTCGAGCCGCGGACCAGGTCGTAGACCTCCTGCGCCGGCCGGGACCAGGTGATGCCGCTGTTGCTGTCGTCCGCCGGCGGCTCGTAGGTCGCCTGCGATTCGTCCTGCGCGACGCGCGGCGCCCGTCCCTCGCGCACGAGCCGCACCGACTCCACGATCATCTCGACGCCCATCGGGAACAGGCGATCGAAGTACAGCGAGCCGACCGTGTCGTCGGGCCCGATCGGCACCTCGCGCTGCAGCAGCACCGGGCCGGTGTCGATGCCGCGGTCGACCCAGAAGATCGTGACGCCGGTGGTGGCGTCGCCCATGCGGATCGCCCAGTTGATCGCGCTGCGCCCGCGGTGCCGCGGCAGCAGCGACGGGTGGTACTGGATCGAGCCGTGCTTGGGCGCGAACAGCACCGACTCGGGCAGGATGTGCGTCACGAACGCCATCACGCAGAGGTCGGGCTCGGTCGCGCTGTAGCGCGCAAGGACGTCGGGCTTCTTGAGGTCGCCGGTAGGGAACAGCGGCAGGCCCGCCGCCTGGGCTGCCGCCCACAGCGGGTCCGGCCGCTCCGGCGTGCCAGGCACGGAGGAGACGGCGACGACCTGCTCGCCGGCGCCGGTGAGGGCGCGGAGGACGGCCTCGCCGAAGGCGGCCTGGCCGATGAGGGAGATGCGCACGGGTGGAGTGTAGTCGCCCGGGTTTCGGTTCGTCAGGCCTGGCCCATCAGCCCTCCGAGCGCCGCGCGCCGCTCTGCCACGTCCCGCACCCCCGCATCCGGCACCTCCGCATGCGTGCGCGGCTGCTGCGGCATGTGCCGCCCGGTGCGGAACCCCGCATTCACCGCCACCCCAGCTCCCAGAACCAGCGCTTGCGGATCTTCGGCCCGTACGTCAGGCCGAAGCGCTTCATCGCGATCTCGCGGATGTGCGCCACCGCCTCTTCAGCGGAGTCGGTGACGTGAAACAGTCCGATGTCCGCCTCGGCGATCGTGCCCTCGGCGAGCAGCTTCGCCCGCATCAGCTCGAGCAGCGGCGTCCAGAACTCGCTGCCGACCAGCACGATCGGGAAGTCGCGGATCTTGCCGGTCTGGATCAGCGTCGCCGCCTCGAACACCTCGTCGTACGTGCCGAAGCCGCCCGGCATGGCGATGAACGCGTACGAGTACTTCACCAGCAGCACCTTGCGCACGAAGAAGTGGTCGCACTCGACCATGATGTCGAGAAATCGGTTAGGCTTCTGCTCCTTCGGCAGCTTGATGTTGCAGCCGACGGAGCGGCCGCCGACGTCCTTCGCGCCTCGGTTCGCCGCCTCCATGATCCCCGGCCCGCCGCCCGTCATCACCGTGAACCCCGCCTCCGCCAGGTGCGCCCCGACCTCCCGCGCCAGCGTGTAGTAGCGGTGGCCCTCCACGAACCGCGCCGACCCGAATACCGTCACGCACGGCCCGACGAAGTGCAGCTTGCGGAAGCCGTTGAGGAACTCGAAGAAGATGCGGACGAGCAGCCGCAGCTCGAAGCCGCGCGTCTGCGGCCCCTGCAGGAAGCGCTGCTCGGGCCTGAAGGCGTGCCGGTCCGGCGTGACCGGCGTGCCGTCCTTCCACTCCCGGTTGTTCGCCAGCGGCTGTCCGCCGGCGGCGCCCGGCTGCTCGCGTTCGGTCATGGCGCGCTCACTCGTGGCTGATGTCCGTTGCCACGATTATCGCCCGGCGGCGGCTATGGCGTGAGCAGCGCCTCGAACCCCTCGGCGACGAAGTCGCGGTCGGCCGTCAACACGCGCGTGATCCCGAGGTCGCGGCAGACCACCATTGACAGGCAATCGCAAAGGCTGTACCGCTGGTCCGCGCGCTAGGCGTACAAGTCGATCGCGCGCGCCATTCGATCTCGCGTGGTCTCGACGACCTCGGGCGTCCGATAGACCGCATCAGCATACTCGGCGGCCGTGAGCCGGTACCGCCGCGGAAACCTCGAGAAGTAGGCGAGTACTTCGAGGACGACCGCTGACGTCGTGACGAGCCGATCATGGTTATCATCGGCCTCACGGCGCGCGGCGACCGCCCGCGCGTGAAACGCGTCGTCTCTGCTGGCCAGTGCAATGTGAAACGATGTGTCGGCGAACAGCCAGCCTGCTATTGCAGCATCTCCGGACCCTCGAGCCACTCTTCGGCGCGCAGCGAGCCGTTGCGAGGCAACTTGGCCCATTCCTCATCGGTCAAGGAGTCCCATATCCGTTCCATCTCGGCCCAGAACTCCTCGGTCGTCATCCGCCGCGCGCGCCGCGGTGCCGCGCGTTTCTCGCGCCGCGTGCCCGTCGCCGCCGGTGCCCGCTTCTTCGTCGTGGCCATGATGCCCGCAGTAAAGCCACGCCCCTCAGTGCTCCTCGTCGACGACCTCGTCGAGCATCGACCGCACCTTCACGTTCAGCGCGCGGTGCTCGATGTGCGTCAGACCCGGGTCCTCCTCCAGCATCCGCTCCGCCTCCGCGCGCGTCAGCTCGATGAGCTTGGCGTCCGTCAGCTTCGCGACCTTCAGCCCTGCCACGCCCGACTGGCGCGTACCGAAGAACTGCCCCGGCCCGCGCATCTCCAGGTCGGCCTCCGCCAGCCGGAAGCCGTCGGTCGTGCGCTCCATCAGCTCGAGCCGCTGCCGCGCCTCCTCGCTCGGCTCGTCCGCGAGCAGGAGGCAGTAGCTCTGCTCCGCGCCGCGGCCGACGCGTCCCCGGAACTGGTGCAGCTGCGCCAGCCCGAAGCGGTCCGCGCCCTCGATCAGCATCACCGTCGCGTTCGGCACGTCGACGCCGACCTCGACGACCGCCGTCGAGACGAGGATGTCGGCCTGGCCGTCGCGGAAGCGCCGCATCGCCTCGTCCTTCGCCTTCGCGCCCATGCGGCCGTGCAGCAGCTCCAGCCGCAGGTCCGGGAACACGCGCTGCCGCAGCCGCTCGTACTCGGCCACGGCCGACTTCACTGACAGCGACTCCGACTCCTCGACGAGCGGGCAGATGATGAACGCCTGCCGTCCCTGCGCGACCTGCGCGCGCACGAAGCGCTCGGCATCCTCGCGCTCGTCGGGTCCGACCCACGTCGTCTTGACCGGCTGGCGGCCGGGCGGCAGCTCGTCGATGACGCTGATATCCAGGTCGCCGTATACGGTGAGCGCGAGCGTGCGCGGGATCGGCGTCGCCGTCATGACGAGCATGTGCGGCGTGTGCGCGCCCTGCGACCCCTTCTCGCGGAGCGCCGCCCGCTGCATCACGCCGAAGCGGTGCTGCTCATCGACGACGGCCACGCCGAGGTCGTGGAACCGCACGCCCGACTGGATCAGCGCGTGCGTGCCGCAGGCGATGTCGATCTCGCCCGCCTCGAGCGCGTCGTAGAGGATGCGGCGCTCGCGCTGCTTGAGCGAGCCGGTGAGGAGGGCGACGCGCACGGTGCGGCCGCCGTCGGATGGTTCCGAAGATGGAGGATGGAAGATAGACGATGGAAGCATCCGTGCTCTATCGTCCACCCTCCCTCCTCTATCGTCGCGTCGTATGTACGGCAGCCACACCTCGGCCACCGCGCCCGACACCGCCTCGGTCCCCGCGCCGAACAGCGCGCACAGCGTGCGGAAGTGCTGCTCCGCCAGGATCTCCGTCGGCGCCATCATCACGCCCTGCGCGCCGTTCTCGACGGCCGCGAGCAACGCCGCCGCAGCGATGACCGTCTTGCCGCTGCCGACATCGCCTTCGACGAGGCGCGACATCGGCACCGGCCTGCGCATGTCGGTGAGCACATCGAAGAGCGCCCGCTCCTGTGCGCCGGTCAGCGTGAACGGCAGCGCCTCGCGAAAGCCGCGCTCGGCTTGCGGGGAGAGCGGCAGCGGCTGCGCCGGCGCGGTGCGCTGGAACACGCGCCTTCGGATCTGCACGGCGAGCTGGATCGGCAGCAGCTCCTCGAACGCCAGGCGCCGCCGCGCGCGGTCGAGCGCCGCGCTGTCCGTCGGGTAGTGCATCTGCGCGACCGCCTCGGCGATCGGCGCCAGGTCGAGCCGCTCGCGCAGCTCGTGCGGCAGCGGCTCCGGCAGCCGGTGCGCGAAGCGCTCGATCGCCTCCTGCATCACGCGCCGCACGGTGCGGTTCTGCAGCCCCGCCGTGAGCGGATAGATCGGCACGAGCCGGCCCGTGTGCAGCAGGTCGTCGCTCCAGATCTCCCACTCAGGGTTGTCGAACTTCGGCCGCCCCTTGTACTCGCTGACGCGGCCCGACAGCACAATCTCGGCGTTGACCGGGAGCTGCTTTGCGATCCACGGCTGGTTGAACCACACCGCCGTCATCATCCCGCTGCTGTCGCCGACCGTCGCTTCAGTCGAACGCATGCGGAAGCCCATCGGCCGCTCACGGGCGCTCCAGACGCGCACGCGCACCGTCTGCTCGCGGCCGACCTCGAGCTGCGATACGGGTACTGGGCGGCCGTAGTCGACGTGCCGGCGCGGGAAGTAGTGCAGCAGCTCGTCGACGGTGTGGATGCCGAGCTTCTCGAACTTCACCTTCAGCGCGAAGCCGACGCGCTTGAGCGCGTGCAGCTCCACCTCTGCGCCAAGCGCCTGCAGCTCCTCCTGGGTGTACGGGCGCAGATGCACCGGTGCGTTGCGCTCGTTGGCCGGCGCGCGCTTCGGCCCGCGTGCGGCGGGCACGCGCACCGCCGGCGCATCGCCCCGGGCCGCGCTTGTCCGTGCCGTCGAGTTGCGGGCGGGCGCGAGCGGAAGACGTGCGCTCGAGGCATCGGCGCCCGTACGTCCGCCGCCGGCCGTCGCTGTGGCACGCTTCGGCGCCGCCTCGCCCGGGATGGCCGCCAGCAGCCCCTCCAACCACCGCTGCCGGCGCTCCGGCGTCAGCGACCGGTAGCCCGCGACCGGCAGCGACCGGATCGTCGCGTACACGCCGTCCGACAGCTCCGCGGCGTCGTGCGCGATCAGGTTCTTGAGGAAGCTGTCCAGCCCCGCCGTGACGGCACGGTCGTTGCAGCCCTTCGAGCGTTCCAGCTCGAGTACCTTCCGTAGCCGCTCCTGAGCAGGCGTCGTCGTGACCAGCGCTCCATCCTCGCCGCGCGTAGGACAGCCGCCCTCGGCTGTCCCAACACTTCATCCGCGTGGACACAGCCGCCCTCGGCTGTCCCGGCACTTCATCCGCGTGGGGACAGCCGCCCCCGGCTGTCCTCGTCGTTAGCGCAAACGTTCGATTGCAGGCTAGGCGCGGTCCCGCCTTCGGGTCAAGCCGGCGCCGCCACCTGCGACCGCCGTGGTCGCAGCACCGGCAGCCCGCCCTCGGTCCCCAGCACCGGCAGCGTCGATGTCGCATCCACCCGCGCGGCGCAGGCCAGATCTTCCTCGAAGCCGAGCGCCCGCAGCGCGCGGGCGTGCGTCGACTCCCGGAACACCCGCTCGGGGTCGCAACGATACCAGTGCCAGAGGTGCAGCGCCGCCCACGCCTCGTCCGTCATCACGACGGCACGGTCCGTCTCATACACACGCTCGACGATCGCCCCCGCCGCCGCGGTGTCTTCCAGGCTGAACGCCGTCCCCCGCTCGCTCCCGGCGCAGACGACCGCGATATCCGTCCGGCGAGCGTCCGCCTCCGCGAGCAGCCGCTCCGCCACCGCCGAGCGGTTCGTCAGCGCAGCCGACACCACGAACGGCGCGGGCGCCGACCGCACGAGCGCGCGCGTGCCGTTCGTCGTGAACAGCACCGCGCGCCTCCCCGCGATGGCCGCGCGCGACAGCTCGGCTGGCGAGTTCCCGTAGTCGAACCCGGCCGGCTGCGTCGACTTCACCTCGCCGCACAGCAGCGCTGCCTGTTCGATCGCGACCTTGCGCGCCTGCTGGATGTTGTCGCTCACGAACACGCGCTCGACGCCCGCGTCGAACATCGCGACGAGCGTCGTCGTGGCGCGCAGCACGTCGACGACGGCGACGGCAGAACCGCCGGGGTCGCGCAGGAGCGCCGGTGTCAGGGCAACGGTGATCCGCATGTAGCGATCGTACGCCCGCCCGGGCGCGCGCGTCGATGCCGGCGCGTCAACTTGACGTGCGCGGCCACGTCAAGCTCGTTCTCGGCGAACCACCGGACGCCACCAGCCAACAGCGGACAGCCACCGGACTACCGCGCCGCGGCGAACGCGTCCCGCGCCGACGCCAGCGTCTGCTCGAAGTCCCGCTGTTGGTGCGCCAGCGAGACGAACATCACCTCGAACTGCGAGGGTGGCAGCCAGACGCCCGCGTCAAGCATCGCGTTGAAGAAGCGACCGTAGCGCTCCGCATCGGCGCGCCGCGCCGTCGCGTAGTCGCGCGGCGTCTCGCTCGCGAAGAACACCGTCACCATCGAGCCGAGCTGCGCCACGGTCACGCCCTCGCACTCGGCCTCGCGCGCTGCCTCGCGCAGTCCCTCGGCGAGCGCGTGCCCCATCAGGTCGAGCCCGCGGTACACGCCGTCGTTCGCGAGAATCCGCAGCGTCACGATCCCCGCCGCCATCGCCAGCGGGTTCCCGGAGAGCGTGCCAGCCTGGTACACCGGCCCGCTGGGCGCCACCATCGCCATCACGTCCGCGCGGCCGCCGTACGCGCCGACCGGCAGGCCGCCGCCGATCACCTTGCCCATGCACGTGACGTCCGGCAGCACGCCGTAGTACATCTGCGCGCCGCCCGGCGCGAGCCGGAAGCCCGTGATCACCTCATCGAAGATCAGGAGCGCGCCCGCACGTTGGGTCGCCGCGCGCAGGTGCTGCAGGTAGCCGGGCTGCGGCGGCACGAGCCCCATGTTCGCCGCCACCGGCTCGACGATGACGGCCGCGATCGCGCCGCCGTGCGCGTCGAACGCCGCATCGACCGCCGCCGTATCGTTGTACGGGAGCACGATCGTCTCGGCGGTGAACGACGCCGGCACGCCGGCACTGTCCGGCAGCCCGAGCGTCGCCACGCCCGACCCCGCCTTCGCCAGCAGCCCGTCGGCGTGGCCGTGGTAGCAGCCTTCGAACTTGACGATCTTGTCGCGGCCGGTGAACGCACGCGCCAGCCGCACCGCCGACATCGTCGCCTCCGTGCCGCTGTTCACGAACCGCACGCGCTCGACCGACGGCACCATGCCACACACCAGCCGGGCGAGCTCGACCTCGAGCTCCGTGGTCGCGCCGTAGCTCGTGCCGCGCTCCGCCGCCCGCTGGATGATCTCGACGACCGACGGATGCGCGTGCCCGAGGATCAGCGGCCCCCACGAGCCCACGTAGTCGACGTACTCGTTGCCGTCGACGTCCCACAGCCGTGACCCGCGCCCGTAGGCGACGATCCGCGGCTCGCCGCCGACGGCGCGGAAGGCGCGCACCGGCGAATCGACGCCGCCGGGAAGGAGCTGCTCCGCCGCCTGCTGGATCTGCGCCGACCGCTCGCGCTTGCTCACGCGCGCCAGTCTACGGGCGGGGCCCCGCTGACGCGCGCTGCGGCGCCAAAATCTGGGTAAAGCCGGACGGGCCGGGACACCGGCGCCGTGCGAGGCGCCTGCTATGCGTCCTCGAGCGGGACGATCACGCTCGCGTGCGATGCGTTCACCAGCACGAACGGCGCGCGCTCGAACTCGTGCGCCGCCGGCGTGCCATCGAGCCCGCGCAGCTCCGTGTCCGTCAGCAGCATGTAGCGCTCGCCGGAAACCGCGTTCCGCAGCGAGTCCGACAGCCGCACCCCCGGCGGGTGCGCGTGGTCGCCCTCGATGATGCCCGACGGCGTCACCACGCGGACGCGCGTCCGCTTCATCTCCAGCCGGTCGAGCGTCGGCGTCAGCGTCTCGTTCATGCGCGGGCCTCCCTCTCCATCGCCTCGCCGAGCAGCCCCGCCGCGGCGAGATGCGAGCGGTCGTTCAGCAGAATCAACGTCGGCGCCGGGCCCCGCATATCGACGACCGAGATCGCCGCGACCTCGTGCCGCAGCCGCCGGAAGCGCGCCAGCGGCAGGTCGAGCGCGCGACACAGCAGGGAGAGGACCACGAAGTTGTGCGTCACGACAACGACCGTCGACTCGGTATGCGCCTCTGCAATGCGGTCGACGGCCGCCCCCGCCCGCTCCTGCACCTCGCGGAGCGACTCGCCGCCCGGGATCCGCGCTTCCGCGCCGTCTTCGCCCAGCCACAGGCGCAGGAAGTCTGGGTAGCGCTCGCGCAGCTCCCCGCTGGTCAGGTGCTCCAGCTCGCCGACGTCCATCTCGATCAGCCCCGGCTCAACGAGAACCGCGCGGCCGCAGGCGGCGCCGACCGCCCTCGCCGTATCGAGCGCGCGCGAAAGCGGGCTGCTGTAGACGGCGTCCGGCGCGTACCGCGCGACGGCCGCTGCCACCGCCTCCGCCTGCTGCCGGCCGGGCTCGTTCAGCGGCACGTCCGCCCGCCCGAGCGTCACCCGACCCCGGTTGTGCTCCGTCTCGCCGTGCCGCACCAGCACCAGCCGCATCTCAGTTGCCACATCCTCCGCTGCCGCGACGAGCGAGCATGCCAGCCGCAGCCGATCTGCCGCGTGACGTCGGCTCTCGGTCGTCCGTCACGACGCGAACCGTCCGCGCGCCCGCCACGCCTGCCGCGCCGGCGATGTCTCCGCCAGCACCAGCGCCGTGCGGTGGATCCGCACCGGGGCCGGCAGCCCCAGCGCCGCCACCACCTGCTCCGGACGGCCGGAGCCGCTGTTGTCGTTCTTGAGCCGCATCCACAATCGCAGGCCGCCGTCCGCCGTCGCGCCCTCGACCCGCATATCCGCCACGAGGGCGCGGATGTCGTACGACCGCACCTCGTCCTCGCGCCGGTGCTCCCACGGGACCGCCTCGGCCGCGAGGAATGCCGCCACGGCGCCCCGGGCCCGCTCGATCAGATCGCTGCCCTCGCCCGCCGCCGATCGCGGCGGTTCGATGTTCGATGTTGGGTGCGCGTCCCCTCCATCGTCCATCCTCCATCCTCGATCCTCGCCATCATCACGCGCCGCGGGCGCGCCCACGTCCACCACGTACTCGGCGAACAGCACCGCCGCCTGCAGCGCCGGCAGCGAGAGCGCCACTTCCTGCACCGAACGCACCTCCACCCCCGCCGGCAGCTGCGCCGAGACCGTTTGCAGGAACGCGCGCGGCGTCATCCGCTCCGCGAGGAACACGTCCATCAGCTCCGCCTCGCTCGTCGTCCCCACGGCCAGTGGCGCGGCCAGCGAGATCTGCGCATGCGGCGAGAAGCCCTCGCTGTAGGCGATCGGCACGTCCGCGCGGCGCAGGACGCGCTCCCAGAACCGCATGAGGTCGAGGTGCGTGATGTACTGCAGCTCCGACCCACGCGTAAACGTCACCCGCAGACGCTGGACCTTCATGCGGCGCGTGGAAGCAGCGCGCCTGTGCCGGTTGCCGACGCTGTCATTCTGAGCGAAGCGAAGAATCTTGCTGCATCTGCCGCCGATGCCCGGCTCCGTGCACGCGGTCCGTCATGCTTCGTGACTGTCTGCATCGTCTTTTGTCCGCGTCGCCCTTCGCCTGCTGGTCTGACCACAACGCGCCCTCTTCGGCCATCGACTCCGCGCACCGCGGCATCGCCATGATCCTGCTGCGCGCGCGTCGAATTCCTGTCGCGTCAACGGCGTCTATCCGGCCGCCGCGACGTGCTCCATGCGCCGCCGACGAAGTTCCGACGGCGGGCCGGGGTTCCTCTGGCCGTTCTGCACCGATTTGGTTGCCTCCCCGGACTCACCCCGCCCGCGCGATCTCCACCGACTCGATCTTCACGCCCTTCATCTCCGATACCGTCAGCCGGTAGCCGTTTTCCGCCACCGTCTCGCCGACGCGCGGGATGTGTCCCAGCCGGTCGAGCACGAACCCCGCCACCGTCTCGTAGTCGCCCTCCGGCAGCGCGATGCCCAGCTCCTCGCGCAGGTCGTACAGGCTCATACCGCCGTCCACCCGCGTCTGCCCCGTCGGCAGGTGCTCGTACTCCTCCGACGGCTGCCCCAGCTCGTCGACGACGCGCCCCACCATCTCCTCGAGCAGCAGCTCCAGCGTGACGACGCCCGCCACGCCGCCGTACTCGTCGACGACGATCGCCATCTGCTGCCGCTCGTCCTGCATCTGCCAGAAGAGCGTGCTCACCAGCTTCGTCTCCGGCACGAAGAACGCCGGCCGCAGCAGCTCCGTGATCGGCGACGAGTCCGTCACGCGCGACTCCGCCTCTGCCTTCAGCACGTCCTTGATCGAGACGATGCCGACGACATTGTCGACCGTCTCCTCGTACACCGGGAACCGCGAGTGCGGCGACTGCCGGAACGTCTCGTAGAACTCGCCGAGCGTCTCGGACTTCTCGAGCCAGACGACCTCCGTGCGCGGGATCATGATCTCGTTCACCCGCCGGTCGTGGAAATGGAACACGCGGTCGAGCAGCTCCGCCTCGCCCTCGCCGACGGCGCCCTCCTCGGCGCCGATGTCGATCAGCATCCGCAGTTCCGCTTCCGTCACCGTGTGCGTCTCGCCGCCGCGGGAGAACAGGTTCGGGAACAGCGCCAGCGCCCGGATCACCGGCGACAGCACGCGCACGATCGCCTGCATCGGGATCGCCGCCGCCATCGCCAGCCGCTCCGGCGAGCGCGCCGCGATGACCTTCGGCGTATACTCGCCGAACTCCGTTGCGATCAACGGGACGACGACCAGCGAGAACAGGAAGCCCCAGCGCCCGAACGCGTCGACCGCGATCACCGTCCCGGCCGTCGACACCAGGAAGATCGAGAGGTTCTGCGCGATGACGATCGCGCCGAAGTAGCGCTCCTGGGCGGCCTTCAGGCGCTCGAGCGCTTGCGCCGACCGGCTCCCCGCCCCGGCCGCCGCCCGCACCCGGATCCGGCTCGACGCCACGACGGCGATCTCGATCGCGTTCACCAGCGCATACCCCACCAGCCCGCCGACGAACAACGCGACGGCGAGCGGGGTCGGCAGGTTGAGCGAGGCGCCGGCTTCGAGGAGCGTCGGCCGGAAGGCCAGTGCGGGGAGATCGAGCATGCGGGGCGCGCGGACTCGGCGCGCGCCGTCCGGGGCCCACTCGGCCCCACGCCCGATTCTAGCCAATTCCACACCGGGCGCGCGGCCGCTAGCATGCCGCCAACGGCCAGCAGCCCACAGCCAGGAGCACCGCATGGTCTTCCGCCGCGCCGGTGACCAGGACCGCGACGAGGTCGTCGAAGAGGACGAAGACGGCCTCAACATCATCAGCGACGACGACGAGGACGACGTCGAGCCCGATGACGACCTCTTCGCCCCCGGCGACCTCTGCTGGGCATGCCAGGAGCGCGAGGCCCGCGTCGGCTTCGACCCCTCCTGCCACGGCACCTACGACGGCGAGGCGCAGGCCCTCTGCTACGAGTGCCTCGCCGACGCGCTGCAGAAGGCGTACGCCGGCATCGACGGCATCGCCGCCGTCGTCGAGCCGTTCGGCGAGCACAAGTTCCACCTCTACTACCGCCTCGACGAGATGCCTGCGTATCAGTTCCCGCGCGACGATATCGAGGCGCTCTCGTGGCTCCTCCTGACCATCGGCGACGGCTGCGCCGAGTGCGGCGAGCAGAGCCACTTCGCCTGGCTCTCGCGCGAGTTCGTCGACCCTGAGCTGCCCGAGGACCCGGACCGTCCCGTCTTCCGCAACCTCGACGGCGATATCCCGCATCTCTGCGGCACGCACACCGCCGCACGCCTGCTCGAGGCCTACCGCACGCTCCGCCTGCCCGTGATGACCGTCGAGGTGCCGCGCAGCGCGATGGGCGTGCTCATGCCGTCGGGGGAGTAGCGGCGTGGCACTCATCCTCGAACGCGCGTACATCGATGAGATGATCCAGCACGCGCGCGACGACGCGCCGAACGAAGCCTGCGGGATCATCGCCGGCGAGGGCGGCCGCGCCCGTAAGCTCTACCGCGCGATCAACGCCGAGGCCTCGCCCTACCGCTACAGCGTCGACGCGAAGGACCTGTTGCGCATCTACCGCGACGCCGACGAGCACGGCTGGGACTTCCTCGCCATCTACCACTCCCACACCCACACCGAGGCGTACCCCTCCCCCACCGACATCCGCCTCGCCGCCTGGCCCGACGCCTACTACGTCCTCGTCTCCCTCATGGACCCGAGCGCCCCCGTCGTCCGCGCCTTCCGCATCCTCGACGGCAACGTCACCGAAGAACCGATCGAGGTGTCAGATGTTTGATGTTTGATGTTTGATGTTCGATGTTTGATGTTCGATGTTTGATGTTCGATGTTTGATGTTTGATGTTCGATGTTTGATGTTTGATGTTTGATGTTCGATGTTCGATGTTTGATGTACGATGTTCGAAGCTACGCGCTGAGCCCTGACAGCTGACGAGCCGAACCATGAACAAGCAACACCTCGACTTCTGCTCCAGCGACGAATGGGCCGACGCCCTCCGCAAATGGATCGTCCCCCAGGCCCTCGAAGGCGTTGACCTCGGCGATGACGCCCTCGAGGTCGGCCCCGGCCCCGGCCGCACCACCGACCTCATCCGCACGATGGTCCCGAAGCTCACCGCCGTCGAGGTCGACCCATCTCTCGCCGCACCGCTGCGCGAGCGCATGGCCGGCACGAACGTCGAGGTCATCGAGGCGGACGCGACCGACCTCCCGTTCCCCGACGCGCGCTTCACCGGCGCCGTGTCGTTCATCATGCTCCACCACGTCCCGACGCCTGAAGCGCAGGACCGCCTCTTCGCCGAGGTCGCGCGCGTCCTCAAGCCCGGCGCGACGTTCGCCGGCGTCGACAGCCTCGACTCCGCCGACTTCCGCGCGATGCATGAGGACGACATCTGCGTCATCGTCCCACCCGAGACGCTCGCCGCCCGCCTGCAGGCCGCCGGCTTCAGCGACGTCAACGTCACCACGAACCCCTACGTGATGCAGTTCCGCGCCCGTCGCTGACCCGAAGCCGGCTGCGCCTCATCCACTGGACCGAGCGCGGGCTTCAGCCCGTGCGGATACGGCGAGCGTTGCAGCGATGTCGCACGGCCCGGCATGGCAATGCACCCCATCTGGACACGAGCGCATCCCGCATCGCCGGCCACAGCGAACAGGCCCGCCGTGCGGGCCTGTTCGTCCGTATGCGCGTCCGCGGGCCATGCGGGCTTACGCCAGCGGCTCGTCCCCCGCCAGCCGGCAGATCCGCTCACTGTTCGCGAGGAAGCTCGTGCCGGTGATCCGCGCCGTGGCCGTGCGGCCATCGCCGAAGTGCACCACGACATCCCGCAGCCCCTCGGAGAAGTACATCGATGCGACCGCCCCCGGCCGGTCGAGCGACCGCACCAGCGCCGTCCAGCCACCCTCGAGCGTCGGCGCCACCTCGGCCAGCCCACCCGTCACCCGCCGCCCCGCCGGCGTGAAGATCGTCGCCTGCACCGTCGGCCGCCGGAGGCCCGGCAGCGCCACCGGCAGGTTGAAGTCGACCCGCGGCTGCACCGGCGGCAATGGGCGTACGCGCTCGACGCGCGCATACGGTGTCGCGGCGACCGGCCTGCTGTCCCGGGCGGGCATCATCGCGGGGCTCCAATTGTGGCGGCCGTTGGCGGGACTCTGAGGTGCCCGCATCCTAGGCCAGTATCGGTTGCGTCCGGATACACACGTGTTAAGTCGGCATTACACGAATATGAACAGTCGGGGGACCGCCGGATTTCTTACCGTGACGCACGGGCCACGCGACGGAGCCTGGGCTGCAGGCCGCGGGCCAGACGACGTAACGCCCCTCCGTACGTGGCTCGGGGCGTCGCGCGCAGGGCGGGACGAGCCCGCGATTCGGCCAGCGTGGCCGCTGGCGCCCGCGCCGGACGACCGCTACGCGGTTGGCATCGGGAACGTCTTCGCGAACAGCGCCCAGAACTCCTCGTCGGACATCGGCGCGCCGAACTCGACCCACTCCTCGTCGGTCAGGTTCGCGCGTCCGTCCAGGAACACGGTCGCATCGACGCCGACGGGATAGCGCAGCCGCGGCGCGTCCGTCGAGACCGCATGCTCAATGGCCTCGGCGACCGTGCGCGGGTGCTGGCCCGCCGCGGCGCCGGCGGCGTAGATCCCCGCGATCCGGCGCTCCACCGCCGCGTACGGCGACGCCGGGTCACCGCTGAGCGCCCCTATCGCCTTGCCGATGATCGGCGTGTTGAACAGCCCCGGCTCGATGATCGCCACGCGGATCCCGAACGCCCGCACCTCGATCGCCAGACCTTCGCTGATCGCCTCCAGCGCGTGCTTCGAGCCGCAGTACAGGGTCTGCCCGAACGCGCCGATCCGGCCGGCCACTGAGCTCACGTTCACGATCGTGCCGGACCGCCGCTCGCGCATCCCCGGCAACACGGCCCGTATCAGCCGCAGCGGCCCGAACACGTTCGTATCGAAGATCCGCCGCGTCTCCTCATCAGTCGTCAACTCGAGCGGCCGCAGCTCGCCGAGGCCAGCGTTGTTCACCAGCACGTCGATCCGTCCCTCCGCCTCGAGGATCGCCGCGACGCAGCGGTCCACCGACGCCTGGTCGGTAACGTCGAGCTGCGCGACCTCGATCGTGGCGCCGGCCGCCTTCGCCGCCTCCTCGAGCGCGGCGGCGCCGACCTGCGGGTTGCGCATCGTCGCATAGACGCGATAGCCGCGCTCCGCCATCAGCCGCGCCGTCTCGAAGCCGATGCCGGTGCTGCAACCGGTGATGAGGGTGACGAGCGCCATCGGTCTGCTCCTTGTGTTGGACGATAGAGGTCTGATGTCAGAGGTCAGAGTTCGGATCGCATCCCGTCTGACATCCGACCTCTGACCTCTTTGCTACCTGCCCGGGCGCGCTACAGCCATCCCATCTCGCGCTCGATCGCGGCGAGTTCCGGCGGCACGCGGTGCACGCGCGGCTCTTCCGTCAGCGCCGTCTCCGGGTCCTTCAGTCCGTGCCCGGTGATCACACAGACGACCGTCTCGCCCCGGAAGGCGTGCGCCTCCGTCGCCGCCGTCTTCAGCACGCCCGCCACGCAGGCGGCCGACGCCGGCTCGCAGAAGATGCCCTCCTCGGCCGCCAGCCGCCGCCACGCCGCCAGGATCTCGTCGTCCGTCACCGCGCTGATGCTGCCGCCCGACTCGTCGCGCGCGGCGATCGCCGTCTTCCACGATGCCGGGTTGCCGATGCGGATCGCCGACGCCACCGTCTGCGGCTGCGCGACCGGCGCCCCCTCCACGAGCGGCGCCGCGCCCGCCGCCTGGAAGCCCAGCAGGCGCGGACGCCGGCTCGTCCGCTCGGCCCGGTGGTACTCGACAAAGCCGCGCCAGTACGCCGTGATGTTCCCGGCGTTGCCGACCGGCAGCGCGAGCACCTGCGGTGCGTCGCCGAGCGCGTCGGCGATCTCGAACGCCGCGGTCTTCTGCCCCTCGATGCGGTGCGGGTTCACCGAGTTCACGAGCACGATCGGGTGCTTCGACGTGATCTCCCGCGCCAGGCGGAGCGCGTCGTCGAAGTTCCCCTGCACGGCGATGATCTCAGCGCCGTGCACGACGCTCTGCGCCAGCTTTCCGCGCGCGATGTTGCCGTCCGGCACGATCACGTAGACGCCGAGCCCGTAGCGGCCGGCGTACGCCGCCGCCGAGGCGCTCGTGTTGCCCGTCGAGGCGCACAGGATCGCCTTTGCGCCCGCCTCCATCGCCTTCGCCACGGCGACCACCATGCCGCGGTCCTTGAAGGACCCGGTCGGGTTGCAGCTCTCAAGCTTGAAGTACAGCGCCTCACACCCGAGCTCGCGCTCGATGCTCGTGGAGCGCACGAGCGGCGTATCGCCCTCGCCGAGGGAGATGCGCGGCGTGGCGTCCGTCAGCGGCAGCCGGTCGGCGTAGCGCGCGAGCACGCCCGGCCGCCGGGCGTCGCCCGCCTCGAGACCCGCCAGCGCCGTCATTCGTCGTCGACCTTGAGCTGGTTCGCGAATGTGCGCAGCTCCTTCGCCTGCCGCTCCAGCTCCTCCGCTTCGCGCCGCCGCATGCGCTCCAGCAGCTGGTTCATCTTCAGCAGCTGCTCGTTCAGCATCCGCCGGTAGTCGAGCGTCGACGCGTGCACATGGTCGACACGGGACTCCTGCGCGCGCAGCCGCACATCGACGTGCGCCGTCACGTCTTCCTCGCGCTCCACACGCGTCTGCAAGTCGGCGATCTGCTCCTCCGCGCGCGAGGTGCGGTCCTCGAGCCGCTGTCGCTCCGCCCGCAGCAACTCCACGCGCTCCTGCAGCAGCGGCAGCACTCGCAGCTCCTCCGACTCCTGGTGCAGCTCGGCCTCCAACCGCGCGGCGATCTCATGCGCCAGCCGCGCCCGCTCCGCGAGCACGTCGTCCTCCCGCCGCAGCGCCCGGATCGCCGCCTCGATGTCGCCATGCGTCTGCTCGATGCGTGTGATCGCGTCCAGCGAGCGCGCCGCCTTCGTCTCCAGCGCGTCGAGCCGCTGCCCGACCGACTGCCCCTGGACGTGCGTGCGCCCGATCTCCTCCTGCACGCGCCGCACGTTCTCATCGAGCGCCGACTGCCGCTCGTGCAGCAGCTCCGCCCGCCGCTCCAGGTCCTGTGTGCGCCGGTAGAGGTCGTTCTTCTCCGCCTGGTCGCGCGTGCGCTCCTCGCCGAGTGTGCGCTCGAGCATCTCGAACTTGGTGTCGATCAGCACCTCGGTGTCCTGGATGCGGTCCAGCAGGCCGGCCAGCTGTCGCACCTGCTCGGCCATCTGCGGCAGGCCCACCACCTTCGCGCCGAACTCGCGCAGCCGGCCCTCCATGTCCCGCAGCTTCTCGTTCAGGTCGGCGATCGCCGCCTGGACCTGGTCGCCCTGCTGGTACAGCTTCGCGAGGTGCGACTTCGACTGCACCATTTCGTTCTGCAGCCATGACAGCGCATCGTGCGCGGAGCGCGCCTCGCTGTTCGGGTCCATCGTCGTCATCGTCGCGTCCTCAACGCCCTCACCACCAGTGGCCTCAGCGCTTGCGCGCCGCCCGATGTTGCGTCCGGCGGCCGCGCCGGCAGTCGCAGCGCCCTCGCCTCCGCGACCCTGCTCACGGCCGCACCCGCAGCATCGTCTCGACGGCGTCCACCCCTTCGAGCGCCCGCATGCCATCGAGCGCCCGCCGCAGGTCCGCCTCCGGTGCCTCGTGCGTCATCATCACCAGTTCCGCCGTCCCGTCCCCCTCCAGCTCGCGCTGGATCACCGACGCGATGCTGATCCGGGCATCCGCCAGCACCCCGGCGATGCGCGCCAGCACGCCCGGCTGGTCCGCCACACGCAGCCGCAGGTAGTACCGCGAGCGCACGTCGTCGATCGGCACCACCCGCAGGCCCGCCTCGCGCCGGAACGAGTGCGGCCAGTAGACGCTGTTGCTGATCGACACCGCCGCGTCGAGCGCGTCCGCGACGACCGCCGATGTCGTCGGCAGCGACCCCGCGCCCGGGCCCTGGAAGAGCACCCGGCTCATCAGGTCGCCCTCGATCTCCACCGCATTCAGCACACCGTCGACGTTCGCCAGCAGCGCGTCCTGCGGCACCAGCGTCGGGTGGACGCGCAGCTCGACGGCGCCGTCGCGCTTCCGCGCGATCGCCAGCAGCTTGATGGCGTACCCCAGCTCGCGCGCATAGGCGAAGTCCCGCTCCGCGAGCTTCGTGATCCCCTCGCGGTACACGTGCTCCGGGTGCACGTCCATGTGGAACGCCAGCGTCGCCAGGATCGAGAGCTTGTACGAGGCGTCGATGCCCTCGACGTCGTTCGTCGGGTCGGACTCGGCGTACCCCAGCCGCTGGGCATCGGCCAGCACCTCGTCGAACGAGCCGACCCCGCGCGACATTGCGGTCAGGATGTAGTTCGTCGTGCCGTTGATAATCGCGGTGACGGAAAGGATGTCGTTCGCCAGCAGGTCGCGCTTCAGCGGGGCGATGATCGGGATGCCGCCGCCGACGCTCGCCTCGTAAAGCAGGTCGACGTTGCGCTGCCGCGCGGTCGCCAGCAGCTCCGCACCGTGCTTCGCCATCACCTCTTTGTTCGCCGTGACGACGAACTTCCCCGCCTGCAGCGCCTCGAGCAGGTAGCCGTACGCCGGCTGCTCGCCCCCCATCACCTCGATCACCATCTCGACGCCCGGGTCCTCCAGGATCTCGCGGACGTTCGTCGTGATCAGCGCCGGGTCGACCGCGACGTCGCGCGGCTTCTTCGGGTCGCGCACGAGCACCCGCCGGATCTCGAGCGGGTAGCCGATCTGCCGCGCGTACACCGCCGCCTTCTCCTGGAGGATGCGCGCGACCCCGGCCCCGACCACGCCGAGGCCGAGCAGGCCGATGCCGATCGACCGCCGCTCACTGCCCATTGCCGGGCACGACGGGCTGCTGGGGCACCGACGGCGTGCTCCCGCCGGCGGCCGCCGTCGCCGCGGGCGCCGTCTCGCCCGCCGCGGGCGTCCCCTCCGCCACCGGCGTCTGGTCGCCCGGTGGTGTGGCTCGCGGCGTCCCGGCCGCCGCCGTCAGCTGTGCGTACGCCGTCGCCTGCGCCTGCTGCTGTTGCTGCTGCTGTTGCTGCCGCTGCCGGATCCGCGGCTGCAGCTCCTCGGACAGGGCCAGCAGCGCATCGCTCTGCGACTTCGTATCCCACTTGTCGATGATCTTGTTGTGCGCCTGCAGGTCGTCCTTGGTCTGCTGCAACCACTCCGCCAACTTCTGCGACGCCAGTTGTCCCTTCTGAGACTCCTGCACCGGCTGGTCCGACCGGTCGACCACGCGCACGATGTAGAAGGGCCCGTTGTCGCTCGTCGAGAGCGGGTCACTCACCTGCCCGACGGGCGCGGTGAAGGCGTAGTCGTCGTACGCCTTGGGGAAGGTCGTGCCCTTCGGCGCGTAGTCGTGGACGCCGCCCGTCGTCTGGACGTCCGATTCCTTCGAGACCTCCTTCGCGACCGCCGCGAAGTCCTCGCCGGCCTTGATGCGGTCCGCCGCCTTCTGGGCGTCGTCCTTCGTCGTGGTCTGGATCACCTCGAGCTTCGCCTGCTGCACCGCCAGCGGCAGCTCCGCCTTGAACTTCTCGGTGATCTTGTCGTCGAGCACCTCCGCCTTCATCATGCGCCGGTACTCGTCCTCGTGTAAGCCCGACGTGTCGAGCGTGCGCCGGAACGCGTCGGCGAACACGCGCGCGTCCGCGTCCTGCGTCACGCCGATCTGGTCGCGCAGGTGCTTCGTCACCTCGTCGTCGCTCGCCGTGATCCCGAGGCGTGGCTCCGCCTGCGTCACCTTCGTCAGCTCGTCGACCAGCTTGTTGTACGCGTCGCGCGGCAACTGCGCGATCGCGTTCTGCGACTGTTGGTAGCGCACGTTCTGGAAATACTCGTACCCCATCCGGCGCTTCATCGCGGTGTACGAGACCTTTGCGCCGTCGACCTCGAGCACCGTCCGCCCGCGCGGGCGCACCACCGAATACCAGTACCCGAACAGCACCAGCCCGAACACGAACGCCAGTATCGCCACGACGCCGCCGATGATCAGCAGGCGCGTGCGCTGCTCGTCGTCGAGCGCCAGCCACCCGCCTGGCCGCCGGCGCAGCGCCGAATCAGGCGCGCGGCCACGCGCCGCCTGGGGCGCCGCCGCCGTCCCGCGCGCCTTCGCGCGCCCCGCCGCCTCTCCCGGCTTCCGCTGCGTCGTCATTGGGCGGCCCCCGGCCTCGCCGTCCGGCGCGCGGCAGCCACACCCCGGCGCCGGTATCGACGCGCCGGAGTTGCGCCGTCACGCGCGCGCACGAGCCGCCCGCCGCCCCATGCCGGGCGCGCGCTCATATCCACTCCACCTGTCGCCGCTGGAGGAAACATGGGCTACCCGCCCGAGGGGAACACGTGGTCGGCGGTGTATGGCATCAGCGCCAGCTGGCGCGCCCGCTTGATCGCCAACGTCAGCTTTCGCTGGTGACGCGCGCACGTCCCCGTCTTCCGGCGTGGTTCGATCTTCCCGCGCTCCGAGACGTAGCGGCGCAGCTTCCCCGGCTCCTTGTAGTCGATATGGTCGACCTTATCGACGCAGAAGGCGCACACCTTCCGTTTGCCGAACCGGCCCCGGCCACCGCCGCCGCGCCGTGGTGGCGCGGAAGGCCGCTCCTCGGACCGGCCCTCCGGCCGGGACGGCGCGCTCGTGGCCGTGGCCTGCGCCGCCGGAGCGTTGCGTTCGCTCTCCGTTACATCCGTCGTCAATGTCGCGCCTCCATCATGCTTACTCCTCGTGTTCGGACCTTCATCGCCTCGTGCCCCTGTCAGCCCATCGGCTCGTCGGCCAGTCAGTCAGTCCCCATTCGGCTTCCCGGAGGGCGCTGGCCAACTGCTGCGCTGACAGGCCGGCCGCCTTGTTCGTTCACTCGAAGGGGAGGTCATCCGGGTCCACGGAACCCGCCACAGCGGGCGGCCCACCCGCGTCATCGAACCGCTCCGTGCGCGCCCCGCCGCCCCCGCTCCCCAGAAACAGCACCGACTGCGCGACCACCTCCGTGCGGAAGTGCTTCTGTCCGTCCTGCCCCTCCCACGAACGCGTCTGCAGCCGTCCTTCCACGTACACCTGCCGCCCCTTCTGCAGGAACTGGCTGCACTGCTCCGCCAGCTTCTCCCAGGCGACGATGTTGAACCAGTCCGTCTCCTCGTGCCGCTCCCCGCTCGGGTCGGTGTACGTCCGGTTCGACGCCACCGAGAACGTCGCGACAGCCTTCCCGTTCGCCGTGTAGCGCATCTCCGGGTCCCGCCCGACGTTCCCGATGAGCATCACCTTGTTCAGCCCGGCCATCTCCGACCTCCTGCCGCTTGCATCCGGTCCCACCGGCCGCCGCCAGCCTCCGGCGCCGAACACCACAGAACCGCTTCTATACCTCTATCGTCCCCCGTCGATGATCGCGCCGGACGCCGCACCTCACGACCAATGACGCATGACCAACCGCAGACCCTACGCCTCATCCTTCCGCACCAGCAGGTGCCGCAGGATCTCCTCCGAGATCGCGAACCCGCTCTCCAGCTCGTGCGCCCGCTGCGGGTCGAGCCGGATCTGGGTGATTACGTAGTTACCCTCGGTGTGCCGGCCGATCTGGTACGCGAGCCGTCGGCGGCCCCAGTGCCGCACCTCCTCCACCTCGCCGCCGCGCGCCGCAACCGCACCCGTCACCCGCTCGATCGCCTGCGGCACATCCTCCTCGGCGATGTCCGGGCTCAGCACGACGACCAGCTCATACTCCCGCACGACGACCTCCTCAGGCCTGATCCCGCGACGCGCCCCCACAGGCACACCGCGATACGATCTCATTCCGCCAGCACCCGCGGAGCTTCCGCTCCACCGGTTGATCCACCCGCGGGCGGCGCCACCGCGCGGCGCCGTGCGCGACGCAGCCACTCGCCCCAAACAAAACGCCCGCGCCTTCCATACCCATGGAGGGCGGGCGGACCGCAACATCCGCAACGCGCGAGCGCGCCGAAAAGTATAGGTTCGCCCCATTCGTCAAGTCAACGACGCCGCGACTGCAGCGCCCGGGCCGGCACACCGTTGCTGAAGGTAGCCGCGTCGTCCGGCGCGCCGGTCGCAACCGTCGCCGCGACACCCTGGCGAGAGGTTGGTGAGAACTCAGCCCTTACCCTCCCCGCACTGGAGCCAGCCATGTTGCCTGCCGTCGTCCGACGCATCTGCGCCCTCGCCGCCGCCATCGCGACGGTCGCCGCGCTCTCGACGTGGCCGCCGCCGCGCGCCGCCACCCGCGCCGACGCCGCCGCCCGCGCCGAGCGCGACTTCGCCTGCCGCAACCGGTTCGAGCTCGTCCCCGCCGCTTCCGCCGGCACCCTCGACGCGCTCTACGGCGTGGCCGGCGCCAGCGCCGACGACGTCTGGGCCGTCGGATCGAGCGAAGGTCCGGGCAGGCCCCTGCGCGCCCTGATCGAGCACTGGGACGGCACCGCCTGGTCGGTCACGCCCTCGCCGGCGCCGCCCAGCCCGAGCATCCTCTTCTCCGTCGCCGCCATCGCGCCCGACGACGCGTGGGCCGTCGGCACGCAGGTCGTGCCCGGCAACGTCACGCAGACGCTCGCCATGCACTGGGACGGCGCCGCCTGGTCGATCGTGCCGACGCCGAACACCGGCTTCGTCAACAACTTCATCTACTCGGTCGCCGCCGCCGCACCGGACGACGTCTGGGCCGTCGGCACCACTGCATCGTCATCGCGAGCCCTCGCCCTGCGCTGGGACGGCGTCGCATGGTCGATCGTCACCACGCCCGACACCGGCGCAGGGACGCGCGCCATTCTCAGCGACGTCGCCGTGGTCGGGCCGGACGACATCTGGGCCGTCGGCACGGTCATCGACAACAACACGACCGCGCGGACGCTCGTGGAGCACTGGGACGGCGCCGCGTGGAGCATCGTGCCGAGCCCATCCGGCGCCGGCACCTCGAGCCAGCTCTACGCCCTCGCCGCGCGCAACGGGCACGACATCCTCGCCGTCGGCTTCAGCGGCACCGGCGCCACCACCCACACCCTCGCCGAGCGCTGGGACGGCCGTGCCTGGACGATCGTCGAGAGCGACGACGCCGCATCAACCGGCGCCAACATCCTCCGCGACGTCGCCCTCGTCACGAACAACGACGCCTGGGCCGTCGGCTACACGCAGTCCGCGACCGGCGTGCGGACTGCGGTCGTCGAGCGCTGGGACGGCCACCGCTGGCGCCTCGCCCGCAGCCCGCAGTCGGGCGCACCGGGCACATTCCTGAACGCCGCCGGCGTGGCCGGCCATCGCACCGTTTGGGCCGTCGGCGGCACCGAGAGCGTGACCGGCCCGCCGTTCACGGCGGCGCCGCTGGCGGAGCGGCGGTGCAAAGGCGCCGCGCCACGCTAGGCCCGCGCCCTCGCGCGAGGCGAGCGAGCCCCGCGCTGAAGGAGCATGGCGGCAGCGAGGTGAAGCACACCGGCGACGGCATCATGGCGTCGTCCGGGAAGGCGTCGTCGGCGCGGGCGTGCGCATCGGCGACCCAGCGCGCGTTCGAGGAGCGCAACGAGCGCGAGCCGAACGCGCGCGTGCGGGTGCGCATCGGCCTGAACGCGGGCGAGCCGGTGGCGGAGGACGGCGACCTGTCCGGGACGGCGGTGCAGCTGGCGGCGCGCATCTGCGCGCGGGCGGAGCCAGGGCAGATCCTGGCGGCGGACGTCGTGCGGGAGCTGGCGGCGGGCAAGCAGTTCCTGTTCGCGGACCACGGGGACGTGGTACTGCGGGGGTTTGAGGACCCGGTACAGGTGTTTGAGGTGGGGTGGCGGGGGTAGGGGGCGTCGCGCCCCACCACGCCTTTTGGGCACCGCGAGCCATTCCTCTTTGCCCGCATCACCTCGCGCGACAGCTCCTTCGCCGAGGCTGTCAAACGCTGCATAGTGATCGCTCTACCACCGGCGACGAATCAAGAAGAACTTGACGTCGCACGGCGCCGCGCATATTGACAGCGCGGGCACGTCCGATCTACGCTAGCCCTAACGTCGCCCGAGTCGCGGCCGCAAAGGTTGCTGAATGGGGACGGAAGTGAGCGCTCCATGTTTCCCCGAGCGCGTCTCTCCTGATGCCATCCCGCCCTCGACGCGACAGCGTGCCTACGTGCGTCTGACGTGCGAATAGGAGGGCTCGATGCTTCTCAAACGATAACCGCCGGCTGGGCCGGACTGGCGGCGCCTCTGCTCGCGCCGCCATCAGCGCAAGCACAACCATCGACCTCAGTGCAGTCGGAAAGGCTGCGAGAAAGGCAACCCAGGATTTGACACCGCTCAAGACGCGGACAGAGCTCGACGCCCAGCGCGCATACATCGAAAAGAAGGTCGCCGAGGGCTTCGACTTCAACCTCATCGTCGCGGACGCGTTCCTCCGCGGGATCCGGGATCTCGGCTACCGGAGCACCGCCACAGCTCTCGATGAGCTCATCGACAATTCCGAGCAAGCTGGGGCGACCAAGGTCACTGTGGCCTTCGCGTACGGACAGTCCGACAAGAAACCCACCCACATTGCCGTCATCGACGACGGACATGGGATGGATCCCGAGATGGTGCGCATGAGTGTCGTGTGGGGCGGCACACACCGCGAAAACGACAGGCGCGGTTTCGGCCGGTACGGCTATGGCCTCCCCAGCGCCTGCGTGAGCCAAGGCCGAAGGTTCACGGTGTACTCGGCAACCGGAGGCGGCAACTTCAGTTCGGTCACCCTTGACGTGGACGACATCGGGGCCGGGAAACTGAACCGAAACGGGCGGGTGGTCGTGCCGGAGGCCGCTGCGGCAGAACTGCCCGCTTGGGTCCAAGAGGAGATCGCCGAGCACTACGGCTCGCTCGATCACGGCACGGTCGTCGTGATCACTAAGCTCGACAGGCTTTCCTGGAAGACCGCCGACGCGTTGGAGCGCAATCTCCTGCACCACTTCGGGCTGACGTACCGCAACTTCCTGCGCGATCTGACGATCGTGGTGAACGGCGTGACCGTCGACCTCATCGACCCGCTGTTTCTCACGCCGGGTGGGAGGCATTACGGCGAAGACGGTGATCGCGCTGAGGCGCTCGACCCGCTCGCGTTCGACGTGCGCGACGCTGACTCCGGGCAGGCACTCGGAACGATCAGGGTGCGCTTCGCATACATGCCGCCGTCGTTCCTGAAGGTGGACGGGAAGCGCGGCAGCACGAACGCGCGCTTCAACATCCGGAAGGAGAACAGCGGCATCATCGTGATGCGCCAGGGGCGGCAGATCGACGTCATCACACGGACGCCGTTCATCACCATCCAGAGCAACGACCGATACTGGGGAGTCGAGGTCGACTTTCCGGCAACCCTCGATGAGGAATTCCGCGTTACGACGTCCAAACAGCAGGTGGTGCTGTCCGACCGAATCTGGGAGCTGTTGAAGCAGCATGGGGTGTTCGCGGCGATTCAGTCATTCCGCGCGCGATATGAGCGCGAAGCCGCGGAGCTGCGGGCGCACGACGCCGAAGAAGCCGCCAAGCGGGCGTCTGAGCAGGCCATGGAAGAGGCGGCGAAGTTCAAGACGAGCAGACCGGGCGGAGACCCGGAAGACCGGCGCCGTCGCGCCGAGGAGGCGTTCGGCCGCGAAGCCGAGCGCCGGGCGGCCGAGTCTGGCGTTCCGCTCGAGATCGTTGAGCGTGAGCTTGAGTCGGAGATCGCCGGGCAGCCGTACAAGCTCGAAGAGGAGTCGCTGCAGGGCGCGCCGTTTTTTCGGCCCGAACAGCGCGGGGGACAGCGTGTCGTACATCTCAACACGGCGCACCGCTTCTACACAGATCTGTACGCCGGTCGCGGCACGACTCCCGAGTTGCGCTCCGCTCTCGAGGTGCTGCTGTTTGTGATCGGCGAGTGTGAGCTCGACGCGAATGACGACCGCCGGCAGTTCTATGAGGGAGAACGCAACGAGTGGTCGATCCGCCTCAACCGCGCCCTTGACCGCCTGAAGACCAAGTCCGGAGCCGAGGATGCGTCGGCGGCCGCAATCGAGTACGCCGAGGCGGCACAGGAGATTGCCGACGTACTGCACTTCTAGCTTTCGCTAGCGCGGCGAGGGAGGCAGCGTCGCTCAATCCGCAAGGAGCGTCCGGAATAGTGCCCGGGTATCGCCGCTTTGCCAACTGCGGTACCCGGGCATTCGTTCGGCGCGTGGAAGTACCCACCGGCGCAACGCAGCGTCCGCGATGTCAGCGGCTTTCGGCGGCATCCCGTTCAAGCGCGTGGCATCGCCCCGCAGGTACTCGCGCCAGTTACTCGCCATAGGCAGCGCATAGACCTCACGGCACACGCCATGCCGCAAGAGATCGCCCTTCAGCCCCACCTGGTCAAGTGCCTCGCGGATAACCCGTATCCGCCAATTCGGCCCATCCCCATATTGGTGCCCATTTGCATACCGGTGTCCATCAAGTGCGAGCAGCTCGCGCATCTGCGAAAAGAGATTCTCCGGAATGTGGAAATGCCCCCAGCCGTTCGTCTCGCCGATCCGGTAAAGTGTGAGCATATTCGGCAGCCGGACACGATTATACAACGACGATCGTCCCAAAGCCGAGGTAACAGTGATTAGCGCGAGGCGCGCGGATTTTGACTCACCACTGATGCCGCCGACACTACGGCCATACTTCCTCGTAAAGCTTCTCACGATCTCTCGAGATCCCATAAGAGATACGACAAGCTTCCCACCAAGCAGCTGGTTGTACGGCGGAACAGAACCAGCAACGAATGCGTCCATGACGCTAACGAGCCTTCGACGACGCTGGTCAGTCGTCCAGCCTATCCACTCGTCTCTGACCCTGAGATTGAAGACCGGGTCGCCAAGAGCGAACAATCCGATAAGTTTGCCGTTTTGATCGTCAGTCACTAAGTACCGAATTCGGCGGCCATATCCGCGTGAAACGGGAACGGACCACAGCGTCGTCGCCAGCCGAAACAAATCCGATTCTGGCGTGTCTGCATGAACTTCTACGAGCCTCGGCGAGATGCTCTCCGGGTCGATCTCATGGCCTGTCGCGAAGCGATCGATCAGCGCCGAAGCTTTCCGGGCCAAAGACCGGTACTCCTCGTCAAGCACAGATGCGCGCTGCACTGAGTGCAGTTGCCGCACGCGATCTTTTGAAAGGGCTTCGCTGCCTGGTCGGTTCTCGGTCGGGCCAAGGCTTAACCCAAGTACGGCAAGATGTTGGCGTACCTCTCGTCGAAGCCTGGCAGCCCGCGCCGCGCGCTCTGCGACGGCCGCGTCGTCCGGATGAACTTCGGTTGCCGCCATCATCGGGAATCCTTTCCGAGCCAGAGCGCCTAACGTGTTTACCGTACACGATACCGTGCACGGTGTCAACGGCGTCGCTTGTGCGGATCGTTCCGTCGCTTTGCTTCATCCGCGAGGTACGCGCCCACTGCGCGTCGCGTCGTGACCCAGTTCCGGCCTATCTTCGACGCTCGGAGGTCGCCGCGCTCCGCTAGTCGCCGAAGATGGGCCGCGCTTAAACCCGTTACCGCTGCCGCGTCGGCGAGCGAGATAAGGGCATCCGGATCTGTCTGCTTCCCGGATTCCTGGCGCCGCTGCGTTAAACCCATCGGCAAGCCACCGCTGCCACGCGCCACTGCTTAGGCATCCACCAAAAGATACAGCTCCTGCTGCCGAGATGTCCTGGGCGGCTATGCGTTCGGTGCTCGGGTAGCGCACGTTATGACGAGACGATGCTTCGAGACGGTTCCCGCGCCCTGCTACCCTGTACCGAGCACCGGGAGGTGACATTACCGATGCCGTCCATCCGCATCGACTCGCTCCTGCCCCGCGTCCAGAAGGCCGCCCGCTACACGGGGGGCGAGTGGAACGCCGTCCGCAAGGACTGGGACGCCTGCGACGTGCGCGTCGCCTTCGCCTACCCCGACCTGTACGACATCGGCATGTCGAACCTGGGGCTGGGCATCCTCTACGACATCGTCAACCGCCGCGAGGGCATGCTCGCGGAGCGCGTCTTCGCCCCCTGGTCCGACATGGAGGCCCTCATGCGCGCCGAGGGCGTGCCCCTCTGGAGCCTCGAGTCGCGCCGCCCCCTCGCCGAGTTCGACATCATCGGCTTCTCGCTCTCGTACGAGGGCACGTACACGAACATCCTCAACATGCTCGACCTCGCGGGCCTGCCGGTGCTCGCGGCCGAGCGCGACGAGCGCCACCCGCTCGTCATCTGCGGCGGCTCCGGCGCGCTGAACCCGGACGCGCTCGCGGACTTCGTCGACGTCTTCGTGCTCGGCGACGGCGAGGAGACGATCGTCGACATCGTCGACTTCGTGCGCGAGTGGAAGCGGCAGGGCGGCGGCCCGCGCGACGAGATGTTGCGCCGCCTGCAGAAGATCTGGGGCATCTATGTCCCGCGCTTCTACGAGCCGCGCTACCACCCGGACGGCACCGTCGCCGCGGTCGAGCCGGTCGAGGACTGGCTGCCGCCGCGCGTGACGAAGCGCTTCGTGCAGCAGCTGCCGCCACCGCTGACGAAGCCGATCGTGCCGTTCCTGCAGACGGTGCACGACCGGATGGCGATCGAGATCCAGCGCGGCTGCACGCAGGGCTGCCGCTTCTGCCAGGCGGGGATCATCTACCGCCCGCGGCTCGAGCGCTCGCCGGAGGAGGTCGTCGCCGCGGCGAAGGAGCTGCGCGCGAACACCGGCTACGACGAGCTCTCGCTGGTGTCGCTGAGCACGACGGACCACTCGCGAATCGTCGAAATCGTCGATGGCCTGCGCGGCGCCTTCGGCAACACGATCGCGATCTCGTTGCCGTCGATGCGCGTCGACAGCTTCTCGGTGCGCATCTCGGAGGCCGTCGCGGCGCGCGGCAAGCACAGCATCACCTTCGCGCCGGAGGCCGGTACCGAGCGCCTCCGCATGACGATCAACAAGATCGTCACCGACGAGGACCTGTTCCGCGCGGTGGATAACGCGTTCTCGAAGGGCTGGACGAACGTGAAGATGTACTTCATGGTCGGCCAGCCGACGGAGACGCACGAGGACATCGAGGGGATCGTCGCGCTGGCGAAGCGCGTGCGCGAGATCGGGCGCTCGTACCACGGCGGCCGTGCGCGCGTGCGCGTCAGCACATCGAACTTCATCCCGAAGGCGCACACGCCGTTCCAGTGGGCCGTGCAGGAGCAGCCGGAGGTGCTGCGCGCGCGGCACCTGTACCTGCGCGACGCGCTGAAGAAGGCCGGCGTGCAGTTCACGTGGGAGGACCCGGAGCACAGCCTGCTCGAGGCCGTGCTCTCGCGCGGCGACCGCCGGCTCGGGAAGGCGATCCATGCCGCCTGGCGAGGCGGCGCGCGCTTCGATGCCTGGCACGAGCACTACGACTGGTCGCGCTGGCTGCGCGCGTTCGACGAGACGGGGCTCGACCTGGCGTTCTACGCCTACCGCCCGCCCGACCTCTGGGGGAAGTTCCCGTGGTCGCACATCAACATCGGCGTCACCGAGAGCTACCTGCGCGCCGAGTGGCTGCGCACGCTGAAGCACGAGACGACGCCGGACTGCCACAAGCAGCCGTGCAACGTCTGCGGCGTGCAGAACCAGAACGCGGAGGACTGCCTCAACCGGCTCGACCTGCGCCTGGCGGCGAAGGGGAAGGCGCCGGTCGCGCGCGAAGGGCTGATCCGGCCGATCGAGATGTTCTCGCTCGTCTAGCTACAGCAGCGTTCGAAAGCCCGCCTGCGCGAAGTGGCGGTCGTGCGTCGCGACTTCGGTGATGTCGAGCTGGCGGCAGATGATCATGGACATGCAGTCCGTGAGGCTGTAGCCCTTGTCGGGCCGGGCCTTGTAGAGCTCGAAGCCGGCATCGAAGAGCTCCGGCGTCTGGCGCACGATCGTGAGATCGCGTTCGCTCCGAAGTCGTTCAACGAACGCGATCGCTGCCTCACGCGCACGCCGACCTCGTCCCGCGACGTAGGCGAGCAGTTCAACGAACCCGGCGTCCGACGTGACAATGTCCGACATGGCAACGTCAGCGCTGAGAGGCAGCGCCTTCTCGGCTAAGTGATCGCTCTCTACAACGAGCGCGATGTAGTACGACGTGTCAGCGAAGATGCGCGGCACTACGGCTCTTGCTTGGGAGCGCCGTAGAGGTAGTGGTCGAGGTTGGTCGCGCCGTCGGCCGGGAAGTGCGCAAGTTCCTCCGGCGGGATGGTCTTTCTCAGCTCGACGACCCACTCCCAGAACGGCTGATCCGGCTTGCGCTTGGGGATGCGCGGAGCACGCGTCGCGCGGGGGGCGCGGCGCTGGGGGACGGCTCGTTTCGTGGGCTTCCGTACGGCCATGGCG
>Ga0073934_10002307_pt1 | contig 40544 bp, 40 predicted proteins | sample LarsenN4metaG_FD_76834 | JGI IMG/M metagenome (GOLD analysis project Ga0073934, IMG submission 76834) | Hot spring sediment bacterial and archeal communities from British Columbia, Canada, to study Microbial Dark Matter (Phase II) - Larsen... ...
CAGCTCGTCAGTGCGCCGGCGCAGCTCGTCGAGAAGCCGAGCGTTCTCAATGGCGATCACCGCCTGGTCGGCAAAGCTCTCGACCAGCGCGACCTGCCGCTCAGTAAACGGCTCGAGGCGGATGCGCGACGCCAGAAGCACTCCCATCGGATGGCCGTCGCGCAACAGCGGCACGGCAACGATGCTGCGCACGTTGGCGAACAGACCGGGCCGGCCGAGTGCAAACTCCGGATCGCTGGCCAGGTCCTCGACCTGGACCGAGCGCCCTTCGAGTACCGCTCGCCCCCCAACCGAGCCGCGGTCCGGCTGCCAAGCATGGGTCTTGACGTATTCCTCCTGCTCCGGCGTAAGCCCGTAACTGGCGAGATGCTGATAGGCGCCATCCCGCTCCAGTCTTGTCGCCACAACGACCGCTGACGTCGGATCGGCCGCTCCCTGCGCATCGGCCATCGTGTCCCCGTGCGGGGCAAGCGTACGTAAAGTTGTACGGCCGGGGAAGCGACTTTTCGCCTGTCCTATACCGTCGCGCCCTTGGCCTTCGGCCGGCGCATGTGTTCGTCGAGGCGGGGCATGAGTTCGACGAAGTTGCAGGGCCGGTAGCGGTAGTCGAGCTGGTGCACCAGGATCTCGTCCCAGGCGTCGCGACAGGCGCCGGGCGAACCCGGCAGGCAGAAGATGAAGGTGGAGTTCGCGACGCCCGCGGTGGCGCGCGACTGGATGGTGGACGAGCCGATCTTGGGCGCGCTCACCATGTGGAAATAGGTCGAAAAGCCGTCCATGCGCTTTTCGAACAAGGGCTCGGCCGCTTCCGGAGTCACGTCGCGGCCGGTGAAGCCCGTGCCGCCGGTGGAAATGATGACGTCGATCGCCGGATCGGCGATCCAGGCGCGCAATCGGGTGCGGATGTCTTCCACGTCGTCGGGAACGATCGCGCGCGCGGCGACCGCGTGACCCGCCTTCTCGATTCGCTCGACGAGCGTTGCCCCCGACTTGTCGTCGTCGAGGCTGCGCGTGTCCGACACCGTCAGCACCGCGATCTTGAGCGGCACAAAGGGGCGGGATTCGTCGATGCCGGGCATGGCGCCTTCGATCTCCTGCCGCGACTACAATTGCGCTGTCGCGGCGAACGTGTTGCAGGCCTTGACCGTGCCCTCGCGGAAGCCGGTCATGAACCAGCGCTTGCGCTGTTCGGAGGTGCCGTGGGTGAAGCTGTCGGGCACCACATAGCCCTGCGCCCGGCGCTGCAGCATGTCGTCGCCGATGGCCGAGGCCGTCTGCAACGCCGCCTCGATGTCGCCCGGCTGCAACAGCTTCCACTTCTGTTCGGCCTGATGGGCCCAGACGCCCGCCAGGCAATCGGCCTGCAGTTCCACCCGCACCTGCATGCGGTTGGCCTCGACCTTGGAGGCGGCGGCGCGCTGCGCCTGCTGCACCCTCGGCAGGATGCCGAGCTCGTTCTGCACGTGATGGCCGACCTCGTGTGCGATCACATAGGCCTGCGCGAACTCGCATGCACGGCCGCTGCAGCCACGGAATCGTCGCTCGAGATCGCGGAAGAATGCGGTGTCGAGATAGATTTCGCGGCTCGGCGGACAATAGAAGGGACCCATGGCGCTTTGCGCCTCGCCGCAGGCCGAGCGCGTGGCACCGGAGAACATCACGAGCCGTGGCCGCTTGTAGGCGCGGCCGTCCTTCTCGAACACCACCTTCCAGGTGGCATCGGCGCTGCCGAGCACCGCGGAGACGAACTTGCCCATGTCGTCGGTCGGCGCGCCGGTGCGGCGCGCGGAATTCTGCTGCGGACTGCGATAGGGCTCCTGATAATGCGACTGTCCGCCGAGCAGCATGTCGGCGCCGGAGATCAAGAGTCGCGGGTCAATTCCGAGCGCCCAGCCGATCAGGCCGAGGACGATCACGCCGCCAATGCCGAGGCCGCCGGCGCCGCCCGGAAAACCGCCGCCGAAGCCGCCGCCGCCACCGGTCTCGCCGCGGCGATCCTCGATGTTGTCGCTGCGAGGCAGTTCATCCCAGCGCATTTGATTCTCTCCGTCGCCGAGCTAGGCAATTGTTGCCGAGTGCGGATGCGAAGTCCATAAACCGGCCGCCGTTTCTGCACACGCGGCGCGCAAGATGCCGCCGCATAATATGGTTGCGCGGTCGTTTGGGTGGAAGAACCCCGTGCCGCATTAAGTCGATTTTTACTTTGGGCGGGCATTCTTCGCGGCGTCGGTTTGTAGGTCCCGCGTCACCGACCGCGTCGCCTGAGTCAGAGTTCTGAGTCATGGTTGTGTCGCGTCGCGGGGCGTCCTCACGGGCGCCCCGCGTGAGTTTTGAATCCAGGCCGGCCTCGACGCAGGCGACCCGCATCCTGGTCGGCGATTGCGTCACCGAAATAGCAAGACTGCCGGCGGATTCCGTCGATCTTGTGTTCGCCGATCCGCCCTACAATCTGCAGCTCCAGGGCGATCTGCGGCGCCCCGACGATTCCAAGGTCGATGCGGTCGACGAGGCCTGGGACCGCTTCACGAGCTTCGCCGCCTACGACGAGTTCACCCGCGCCTGGCTCTCCGCCTGCCGGCGCGTGCTCAAGCCCGCCGGCACATTGTGGGTGATCGGCTCCTACCACAACATTTTCCGCGTCGGCGCGATCCTGCAGGACCTCGGCTTCTGGATCCTCAACGACGTGATCTGGCGCAAGTCCAACCCGATGCCGAACTTTCGCGGTCGGCGCTTCACCAACGCGCACGAGACCCTGATCTGGGCCGTGCGTGATGCCGATGCGCGCGGCTACACCTTCAACTACGAGGCGCTGAAGGCGGGCAACGAGGATGTGCAGATGCGCTCCGACTGGACGCTGCCGCTGTGCACCGGCGAGGAGCGGCTGAAGGATCGCAACGGCAAGAAGCTGCACCCGACGCAGAAGCCCGAGGCGCTGCTCGCGCGCATTCTGCTCGCGAGCTCGCGCCCGGACGACCTCGTGCTCGACCCGTTCTGCGGCACCGGCACGACCGGCGCGGTGGCGCGAAAGCTCGGCCGCCGCTTCATCGGCATCGAGCGCGAGGCCGCCTATGCCAAGGCCGCGGAAGCGCGCATCGCCGCGGTCACGCCGCTTGACGCGCCGACGCTCGCCGCCTTCCCGACCGCGCGGGAGGCGCCGCGCGTACCGTTTGCGGCGCTGATCGAGCGCGGCCTCGTGTCTGCCGGCGCAAGTCTTGTCGACGCCAAGAAACGACATCGCGCGCTGGTGCGTCCCGACGGCGCGGTCGCGCTTGGGCAGGCGGTCGGCTCGATCCACCGCATCGGCGCGCTGGCGCAGGGGCTCGACGCCTGCAACGGCTGGACCTTCTGGCACGTGGAGACGCCGAAGGGGCTCATTTCCATCGACGACCTGCGCGGCAAGGTGCGCGCGGAAATGGCGGAAGCTTGAGGCTCAGACGCACCCGATCCGACTCGGCGCGTTGATGGCGTCACGGGGAGCGCGCCCCTCCAAGGCGTCGGCAATGTTGTCGGCTGCGCGCATGGCGATGGCAAGCCGCACCCGGTCGACCGCGGAGCCAAGATGGGGTGTGAACAGCGTGCGCGGATGCGCGAGAAGGCGCGGATCGATCCCGCGCGGACGGTCAGCGAGCGCCCAGTCCTCCATGGCGAAGACGTCGGCGGCGTAGCCGCCGAGGCGGTCGTCGGCGAGCGCATCCGCCACCGCCGTCTCGTCGACCACCGAGCCACGCCCCACATTGATCAGAAGCGCTTGCGGCTTCATGGCAGCCAGTTCCGTGCGGCCAATCAAGTGATGCGTATCGCGCGCGAGCGGCGCGGCAACAAAAACATAATCCGCAAGCGGCAGCGCCTCGTGCAGCTCGGCCGGCGTCGCCCCCGGCGGATTCGATAGCCTTGGATCGATACCGATCAGGCGGCAGCCGAAGCCCGCAAGGCGTCGCGCGATGGCGCAACCGACCTTGCCCATGCCGACGATCGCAACGGTAGCGTCGTCGAATCCCGTGCCGTAGAGAATCGGCCGCCAGCCGTCGAAGCCCCCCGACCGCACCAGGGCGTCGCCGTCGCGGATATGGCGGCCGAGCCCGATGGCAAGCCCGACCGCCAGTTCGGCGGTCGGCTCGGTGAGCAGATCGGGCACGATGGACACCCACACGCCCGCCTCGGCGCAGGCTTCGATATCAAAGTTGTCGAAACCCTTCAGCGCACAGGCAACCACCTTCAGCTGTGGACAAGCCGCAAGGAACTCGCGATCGACACGGTCGCTCATGAAGGCGAGAACCGCGGCGGCCTTGCGGGCGCGGCGCAGCACCTCCGCGCGCGGCCACGGCGCGCGTTCGCGGTTCACCTCAACCGCGCCGATCGCGGAAAGCCGCGTCAGCACCGCATCGTGCACCCAGTTGGTGACGAGGATGAACGGCATGCGCCCATTACTTGAGTTGCTGCCGCAGCCAAGCGCCGAGCGCATCCACCACCACGACGCACACTAGGATCGTGATCAGGATCGCCGATACCTGGTCGTAGCGGATGATGCGGAGCGCCGCAATCAGCTCAAAGCCGATGCCGCCGGCGCCGACGATGCCGAGCACGGTCGAAGCACGGAAGTGGTATTCCCAGCGGTAGATGGTGATGTCGGCGAGCTGCGGCAGGACTTGCGGCAGCACTGCATGGGTGATCACCTGGAACGGGCCAGCGCCGGCCGCACGCGCGGCTTCGAGCGGCCGCGGATCGACGTGCTCGATCGCCTCGGCGTAGAATTTCCCAACCATGCCGGTCGAGTGCAATGCCAGCGCCAGCACCCCGGGCAATGCGCCGAAGCCGACGGCAGCGACGAACACGATGCCCATGATCAGTTCGGGAACCGAACGCAGCGTGCTCAGGATCAATCGGCTCAACTGTGCGACGACGATATTGGGCGCGGTATTGGGCGCTGCAAACAGTGCAAGCGGCAGCGAGATGACGACCGCAAGCGCGGTGCCCGCAATCGACATCGCGAGCGTGTCGAGCAGCGGCACGAGCCAGTCCCGCCAGCGCGAGAAATCCGGCGGCACCATCTCCGAGGCGAGCTGGGCGAGCGCCGGCAGACCCTCGATCAACCGTTGCGCATCGAAAAATCCAGTCATCCAGAGCGAGGCGATGCAGACCAGAACGGTCGCGCCAGCGAAAGCCGCGCGCCTGGACGCGGCCCGGCGTTCGTCGGCGAGAATGGTCAGATGTCGAGAACCCGCCGGCGTCATCAGCTCATCTTGCCGAGATCGAGCTGCAGAATCTTCGCGGTCTCCCGCAGGATGTCATAGGCCTTGTCGTCGGTCTGCGCGAAACCTTCCACGCGAAACGACTTCAGCACCGAGGGGTCTCTGATATCGAGAAACGCCTTCTTGATCGCGAGCTTTAGCTGCGGCTTGAGATAGCCCTGCATGGTCATCGGGTAGTTTGGAATCGGGTCCGACAGATCAAGCTGCCTGATTTTCGTCTCATCGATCAGCTTGCGCACAACGAGCGTTCGGTAAATCTGTTCCGACAGCGCGCCGGCGGGAATCTGTCCGCTCTGCACGGCGCGGGCGACCGCATCATGCGTGCCCAGATGCACCACCTTGTAATCCTTGTTGCCCTCGAGTTGGTACTTTCTCAACAGGTGTGCACGCGGGGCAAGGTGGCTCGACGTCGAAGCTTGGTCGCCGTAGCCGAAGGGCTTGCCGCGGATGTCCTCGACCGACCTCACCGGCCCATCGGCAGTGGCAATCAGAATGGACTGATAGGTCGGCTTGCCCTTTTCCACGCCGACGGCGAAGACCTCGATATCCGGCGCCTTCGACTTTGCGAGAACATAGGAAAATCCGCCGAAATAGGCGATCTCGATGCGGCCGAAGCGCATCGCCTCGATCATCGAGGAATAGTCGGTCGTGACGACGATCTCGATGGCTTTGCCCAGAGTCTTTTCCAGATACGCCTTGAGCGGCTGGGCATTCTGAATCAGCGTCGAGGCATTCTCGTCCGGCAGCAGCGCGACGCGGAGCTTTGGCGGATCCGGATCCCTGGCCTGCGCGAGCCTGGGAATGGCAAGGGTGACGGCGGTGGCGGCGCCACCAAGGAAGAAACGGCGGTTCATGCGTGCGTTCCCGTCTTGAGTGGGAGGGACTCTGCGAAATCGTCGTGGTCTGACGGCTCGGCGCCATAGATGCGAAGGATTTCGGCACGGCCGAGCATGGCCGGCGGACCGTCGAACACGATTGCGCCCTGCGACAGGCCGATGATGCGATCGGCAAAGCGGCGGGCGAATGCGAGCTGATGCAAACTGACGACGGCGGCAATTCCATCCGCCTTGCAGATGCCGTGCAGCAGCGCGAGCACGCGCTCGGCCGTCGCCGGATCAAGACTTGCGACCGGCTCGTCGGCCAGGATCAGCGCCGGCTCCTGCACGAGCGCGCGTGCGATGCCGACGCGCTGCTGCTGGCCGCCGGATAGCTGGTCGCAACGGCGCAGCGCACAATCGATCAGGCCGACCCGCTCGATCGCCTCAAGCGCGCGGCGCATGTCCGCGGCGGGGAATGGCAGCAGCGTGCGCAGGCTCGAATGATAGCCGAGCCGCCCCATCAGCACGTTTGCGAGCACGGTGGCGCGGCCGATCAGTTGGTGCTGCTGAAAGATCATGCCGGTGCGGCGGCGGTGGCGGCGCAGCGCGCCTGTGCCGTACAATTCGCCCACGCGGTCGACGATGACCCGGCCGGCGCTCGGCCGCACGAGCGCGTTAAGGGCGCGCAGCAGCGTCGACTTTCCCGCGCCCGACGGGCCGAGCAGAACGGTGAACGCGCCGGGCGCGAAGGTCAAGCTGGTCGGCGCAAGCGCGCGCGTGCCGTTGGCGTAGACGACCTCGAGATTCTCGATTCTGATCATTGCGACCGGTGCCCTTGCTGTGCGCATCGAGTCGCACTCGCGCATGAAGGGCACGCGACAGCAGGGCGACAATCCCGTGACACGCAGAACCCGATGTACGCCGGGTTCACCGCAGCGGGCAGCCCAACCGTGCCAACGCGGATTTTTGCGCGCGTCTCATCCGCCCTTGGCGCCCTGCGTGTTCACGAAGAGCGCATAGAGCGAGTGACTCGCCGCCATGAACAGGCGGTTGCGCTTGGGCCCGCCGAAGCAGACGTTGGCGCAGCGCTCGGGCAGCGCGATATGGCCAATCGGCTGGCCTTGCGGATCAAACACACGCACGCCGTCGAACTCGGCCGTGCCCATGCCCCAGCCGCACCACAGGTTGCCGTCGACATCGACGCGGAAGCCGTCTGGCGTCTCCTCCTTCGTGCATTTGACCAGCATGCGGCCGTTCTTGAGCTTGTCGCCGTCCACGTCGAAGACATAGATCGCGCGCTCGCCGGGCTGGCTCTCGATCACGTAGAGGCGTTGTTCGTCGGGCGAGAACGCAAGCCCGTTCGGCCGCTTGACCAGCCCTTCGGACACGACGGTCGCACGCCCGCTCTTGCCGTCGATGCGATAGACGCGCTGCGGCAGTTCCTGCTCGCCCGTTTCGCCGTTCCAGTTGCCGTCGATGCCGGCGGTCATGTCGGTGAACCAGATCGAGTCGTCGGACTTCACCACCACGTCGTTGGGCGAGCTCAGCCGCTTGCCCTCGAAGCGGTCGATCAGGACGGTGATGCGGCCGTCGTACTCGGTGCGGGTCACCCTGCGGCCGTGTTCGGCGGTGACGAGGCGCCCTTGCCGGTCGCGGGTGTTGCCGTTGGCATAGTTGGAGGGTTTGCGATAGACCGACGTGGCCCCGGTCTCCTCGTCCCAGCGCATGATGCGGTTGTTGGGAATATCGCTGAAGTAGAGGCAGCGCGCGTCGGCGAAATAGACCGGCCCTTCGGCCCACGAGTAGCCTTCAGAGAGCTTCTCCACGCTTGCAAGCAGCACGCGGTATTTCTCGAAGCTCCTGTCCAGCACCTTCACCGCCGGATCGGGAACGCGTTCGTTGAGCACTTTCGGCGGGACCGCAGTCGGATACATGGGGCCTCCCTCGTCGGCTTCACAACAAGCATAGCAGGGTCGCACATCCCGCTGGCCGGGCGCAGCGGCGTACCGAAATGACATTCACAAGAGTGACCGCTGGCCCGGATCGGCGGTGCACCGCGTCACTTCGTTGCGTGCCGCACCGCATCCGGGACCAGGCCGGCGGAGGCCTATGCTATAGATGCTATAGTCGTGTCCTGCCACCGCCCGGGATTGCACCCCATGAACACCGCGCTCAAGAGCTTCGACCGCTCCGCCGAGGACCTCGGCAATTCCATCCATCTCGAACATGTCAACGTGTCGATTCCAGACCAGCGGCTTGCGCAATTGTTCTACGGTGCCGGCCTCGGCCTGACCCGCGATCCCTACCTGATGGTGATGGACGACAACATGTGGATGAATGTCGGCCGCAGCCAATTTCACCTGCCGACCGGCAAGCCGCAGGTGCTGCGCGGGCGCACCGGCATCGTGATCGAAGGCCGCGGTGCGCTGCTCGATCGGCTCGCGCGCATCAAGCCCAAGCTTGCCGATACCAAATTCGCCTTCGCCGAGCACAACGACTACGTCGAGGCGACCTGCCCCTGGGGCAACACCATCCGCCTGCACGAGCCGGATGCCGCGCGTTTCGGACGCATCACGCTCGGCATCCCCTACGTCGAGTTCGACGTCCCGGTCGGCACGGCCGAAGGCATTGCCGAGTTCTACCGCGCGATGATCGACGTGCCGGCCGAAGTGGTGAACGGCGACGGCACGACCGCCAAGGTCATGGTCGGCCGGAACCAGCACCTGTTGTTCCGCGAGACCGACCGGCCGCTGCCCGATTACGACGAGCACCATGTGCAGATCTATGTCGTCAACTTCTCCGGCCCGCACAAGCGGCTGTCCGAGCGCGGCCTCGTCAACCGCGAGGACAACCAGTACCAGTACCGCTTCCGCGACATCGTCGAGCTCGCGACCGGACGGCATCTGTTCACGATCGAGCACGAGGTGCGAAGCTTTACCCATCCGATGTGCCTGCGGCCGCTCGTCAACCGCAATCCGGCGCAGACCGCGCGCAACTATTCCCTGGGCCACGACGAGATCGCCTGGGCGATGGAGCCCATGCATTTCGACGACCAGCGCGAGCGGCTGCGCCTGCAGCAGATGGCGGCCGCGCCGAAGGCGAATTGACACAGGCGTGTTTCGTTCGATGCGACCCGCGTCCGCTCATTTGCGCACAAGCGGCAATCCAGGGATGCCCGCTCATGCATTCAGTCTGCGGCCCTGCGCCCCGCTGTTGCGGACGAGCGGTCGCAGCGCGACGAAGCACGAGCGCCAAATGCTCGGGTTCGCAAAGGGGAAAACCAAATGATCGACTGCTACACCTGGACCACCGACAACGGCTACAAGCCGCGCATGATGCTCGAAGAAACGGGCCTGCCGCACAAGATCATCCCGGTCAACATCCGTGAAAAGGAGCAGATGAAGCCGGAGTTCCTGAAACTCAGCCCCGGCCACAAGATCCCCGCCATCGTCGACCACGACGGTCCCGGCGGGGCGACGGTCTCGCTTTGCGAGTCGGGAGCAATCCTGAAGTATCTCGGCGAGAAGACCGGAAAATTCTATCCGAGTGATCCGCTCACGCGCGTGAAGGTGGACCAATGGCTGTTCTACGGCTCCGCCACCTTCACCACGCTCGCCCAGCAGTTCGGGCACTGGGTCGTGCGCAACCCCGAGAAGGTGCCGCAGCCGCAGGCGCACTACACGGCCGTGCTGCGCGACATGCTCGGCACGCTCGACCGGCATCTCGCCGCAAACGAATACGTCGCGGGCGACTATTCCATTGCCGACATGAGCATGTATTCGGACGTGCATCTGCACGGCGTGCGCGACATCGGCCTCGACGCCTATCCGAACCTCAAGCGCTGGCACGACGCGATCGCCGCGCGCCCGGCCATCGAGCGCGCCTGGGGACCGTTTCCGAACTGATCCGGGCTTGCAGCGGGCGCCTGCGCTCCCGCCCTCCCGCTTATGCGGGAGGGCGCATAGTCGCGGCGGCTTTCAGCGTGCCGCCGTCACCATGATTTCCACCATCTTCGCCGGCGATTGCAGCCGCGCCTCGATGCAGGCGCGCGCCGGCGTCTGCCCCGGCACCACCCAGGCGTCCCACACCTTGTTGAACTCGTCGACAGTGCGGATGTCCTGCAACCAGATCACCGCCTGCACGAGCTTGGACTTGTCGGTTCCGCCCTGCTTCAGCAGCGCATCGATCTTGCCCAAGATCTCGCTGGTCTGCTCGCCCACGCTCTTGCCCACCGTCGCCTCCGCGGTGAGTCCGGCGAGATAGACCGTATCGTTGTGCACAACCACGCGGCTCATGCGCGGCCCGTTCTCGAAACGCTCGATGGTCATGGCGATCTCCTTGCAGTCTTTTCGGCAATTGCATTCCAGCGCCGCTGCGACGGCATGGCAGCGCCGGCGCCGTGAGCTAGGATGCAGATCAGATGATGGGTCGGTCCGTGCTGGACCGGGGCGGATCATTTCAGGGAGCGAACATCGTGACAAGAATGGCCGCGGCTGTGGTGGCACTCTTGGTTGGCGCCGCCACGCTTGAGGGCGCGAGCGCCCAGGCGCCCTACCCGAGCCGGCCGATCCGCATCGTCATTCCGTTCGGTCCCGGCGGGCTTGCCGACATCACCTTCCGCATCCTCGGCCAGCAGCTTGCCGAGCGCACCGGCCAGCAGGTCGTGATCGAGAACCGCCCGGGAGCGGGCGGGATCGTCGCGGCCGCCGCGGTCACCGCAGCGCCGCCCGACGGATACACGCTGTTCATGCTGTCGAGTGGGATCGCGCTGTCGAAGTCGCTGCTCAGGACCATGCCGTTCGATCCGGCCACGGCGTTTACGCCGATCTCCACCGTGGCCTTCTTCGACCTGTTGATCCTCGCCAAGGGCGATACCGCCTGGCGCGGCATCGGCGACGCGCTTGGCGCGGCGCGCGCGGACCCGGCCGCCTTCACCATCGCCACCATCAATCCGGGCAGCACGCAGAACGTCGCCGCCGAACTGTTGCGCTCGGCCACCGGTGTGCGCATGACCATCGTCCCGCATCGCAACACCGGCGAGGTGCTGACCTCGCTCCTGCGCGGCGACGCCAAGATCGCCGTGGAGTCCTATGCCGCGCTCAAGGCGCCGATTGACGCCGGCCAGATCAAGGCCATTGCCGCGACCGGCGAGACCCGCTCGGCGCTGCAACCGAACGTGCCGACGCTGAAGGAGAGCGGCATCAGCGCCGAGGTGGTCGGCTGGAACTCGCTGGCCGCCCCCGCCAAGACCTCAAAGGACATCGTCGCCATTCTCAACGGCCACCTGCGGGCGATCGTTGACAGCGAGGCGTTCAGGAAGCGCATCCTCGAACTCGGCAGCGAGGCGCGTTCCAGCAGCCCGGAGGAGTTGCAGGCGCGGCTTCTCGCCGACATCGCCAAATGGGCGGCCGTGATCAGGGCCGCCGGCATCGAGCCGCGCTGACAGGCTGATCAATGCAGCAGTCCCCGATCATCGACGCGCACGTGCATGTCTTCACCACCGACATGCCGTTGATCGACAATCCGCGACACGCGCCGAAATACAGCTTCACCCATGAGCATCTGATCGCAACGCTCGATGCCAATGGCGTTGATCGCGCGGTGATTGCCGCGGCGAGCCCGTGGGGCGATTACAATGACTATACGATCGCGGCGCTGCGCGCCCATCGCGACCGGCTGCGCGGCACCGTGATTCTCAAGCCCACCGTCGACCGCTACACGCTCGAAGCCATGGGCCGCGACGGCGTGGTCGGGGTGCGCCTGCCCTTTATCGGCCTGCCGCAGTGGCCCGACGTCACGAGCTTCGAATATCGCGCCTTCTTTCGCCGCCTGGCCGATCTCGGCTGGCATGTGCATCCGCATGTGGAGGGCGAGGACCTGCCGAAACTGCTGCCGACGCTGGAGGCGTCCGGAGTGACGATCGTGATCGATCATCTCGGCCGGCCCGATCCGCAACACGGCATCGACAGCGAAGGCTTCAAGGCGATGCTGCGTTCGATCGACAAGGGGCGCACCTTCGTCAAGCTATCGGCCGGCTATCGACTCGGCCCGCGCGCGATCGAATATGCGCGCGAGCTCGTGCGCCGCGCCGGCCCCGACCGGCTGGTGTGGGCGAGCGATTGTCCCTTCGTCGGCCGCGAAGGGGAATTCCCCTACCGCGCCACCATGGATTGGCTGGTCGAATGCGTGCCCGATCCGGCTGTGCGCGCCAAGGTGTTCGGCGAGACGGCCCTGAAACTCTACTTCCATGGCAACGCCTGACCCGGAGAACACGACCATGATACGGTTTCGCCTGGCTGCGGTTGCAGCGTTGCTCGGCATCGCCCTCAGCGGCGCTGCACGGGCCGACTATCCGGAGAAGCCAGTGCGGCTGCTCGTGCCGTTCCCGGCCGGTGGCGCAGTCGACATCGTGGCGCGCATCGTCGCCGCCAAGCTCGCCGACGATCTCGGCAAGCCGTTCGTGGTCGAGAACAAGGCCGGCGCCGGCGGCATCATCGCAACCAACGAGACCGCCAAGGCCGCGCCCGACGGCCACACGCTCCTTCTCACCACCCCCAACCACACCATCAATCCGGCGCTCAACCCCGCGCTGCCCTACAACACCGAGAAGGACATCGCACCGATCTCGATCGTCGCCGAAGTCCCGGAGGTGCTGGTCAGCCACCCGGCCGTGCCGTTCAAGGACTTTGCCGGCTTCGTCGACCACGCCCGGAAGAACCCCGGCAAGCTCAACTACTCGTCCGCCGGCAACGGCACGCTGCCGCACGTGACCATGGAACTGCTGCTGCACCGCACCGGCATCCAGGTCGCGCATATTCCCTATCGCGGCGCGGCGCCCGCCATGAACGACCTGCTCGCCGGCGTGGTGCAGCTCAAACTCGACACCTACGCCACCTCGAACCAGCATGTGCTCGCGGGCAAGCTCAACTACCTCGGCATCGCCAGCCGCGCCCGTTCCAAGCTCATTCCGCACGTTCCGACCATCGCCGAGATGGGGCTTCCCGGCTACGAGGGAATCCTCTGGATCGGGCTCGTGGCGCCGGGCGCAACCCCGCGTCCGATCATCGACAAGCTCGCCGCCGCCTGCGCCAAGGCGATGCGCGCTCAAGACGTGATCGAACGTCTGTTGAGCGCGGGCATCGACCCCGTTGGCGGCACCACCGCCGAATTCACCGCCGTCATCGCGCGCGAGCTGCCGCAGTGGCGCGACCTCGTGCAGGCCGCCAATATCAAGCTGCAATAGCGGAGGTCACTCGACACCAGGGAACGCAAGCCGCGCATGCTGATTCTCACGCAGGCGCCCGATCCCAATCCGAAGCGGCCGAGGCTTGTCGTGGCGCCGCCCGGCGCCTGCGACACGCACATCCACCTGTTCGGTCCGGCCGCTCGCTATCCTTTTGCGCCGGACAGTCCCTACATCTCGCGCGAGGCGCTGCCGGAGACCTTTTTCGCCCTGCAGGAGCGGCTGGGCCTGAGCACCGGCGTGCTGGTCAGTCCCGGCGGCTACGGCTGCAATCCGACCTTTCTTTCCGACGTACTGGCGCGCCACGGGCATCGGCTGCGCGGCATTGCGCTGCTGCGCCAAGACACACCCGCCGCGGAATTCGCCCGGCTCACGGCGCTCGGCGTGAAAGGGCTGCGCATGTTCAGCGCCGGACGCGGCGCGCACCTGCCGCAGCTTTCCGAGGCCATGGCGTGGCGCGCATACGATCATGGCTGGCACGTGCAGTTCTATCCGCACGGCACCGACATCGTCGATTACGCCGAGCGGCTCTTGGCGCTGCCCAACACCATCGTGCTCGATCATTTCGCCAGCATCCCGGCGGCCGGCGGCCCCGATCAGAAGGCGGTCACAACGGTGCTGCGCATGCTCGACACCGGCCGCGTCTGGCTCAAGCTGTCCGGCCCGATGCGCTGCACCGCCGAGGACTATCCCTACCGTTCGGTCACCCCATTGGCGCACGTGTTCGTCAAGCACGCGCCCGAGCGGCTGGTCTGGGGTTCGGATTGGCCGCACGTGAACATGGACGGGCGCAGCATGCCCAACGACGGCGACCTGCTCGATCTCTTGGCCGAATGGGTGCCCGACACGACGCTGCGCAATCGCATCCTGGTGCAGAACGCGAACGCCCTTTACGGATTCTAGGCTGGCGCTCTCGCCGCTCTCCGCGTCGATGATGCCGCAGGAATGGCCGGCGATGCGGAAATCCCGGCGTGCGCGATCACCTTGCGCATGACGTTCGGCAGCGACTCGCCGGCAAGGTCGGCGGACGCAACCCAGCGCATGCCGCGCGGCGCGCGCGTGCCGGCCGGCACGCGCGCGAGGTACACCGTCTGCCGCAGCGGGAAATGGGTGAATCCGTGCTCCACCGCGCCGGGCAGCCGCCGCCAGACGGTCTCAAGCGGCGCCTGCGCGAGCGCGCACGCCTCGTCGAAGCGCTCCGACCAGGGCGTGGAGGGAACCTCGGCCATGCCGCCAAGCAGACCGCGCATCGGGCGGTTGCGCAGGAGCACGCAGCCGTCGGCGCGCAGGACCACGAACGAGGCACCGCGGCGAAGCCGGCCGTTGGCCTTGCGCACCTTGCGCGGAATGGTCTCGGCGTCGCCGCGCGCGCGCGCCGCGCAGACCGCCTTCCACGGACAAAGCGCACAGGCCGGCCGCCTGGGTGTGCAGATCATTGCGCCCAGGTCCATCAGCGCCTGCGTGAAGTCGCCCACGCGGCGCGTCGGCACGAGATTCTCGGCGCTGCGGCGAATCTCCGCCTTGCCGGCCGGCAGCGGCGTCTCGATTGCAAACAGACGCGCGATCACCCGCTCGACATTGCCGTCGATCGCCACCGCCCGGCGTTCGAAGGCGATCGCGGCAATGGCGGCGGCGGTGTAGGCGCCGATTCCAGGCAAGGCCCGCAGGTCCTGCTCGCGATCGGGAAAGCGGCCGCCGTGGCGCTCGACCACGGTGCGCGCGCAGGCATGCAGGTTGCGGGCGCGGGCATAATAGCCGAGCCCCGCCCACAGCCGCAGCACCGCGTCGAGCGGCGCCGCCGCAAGGCTCGCAACGTCCGGCCAGCGCGCAAGGAAGCGCGCGTAGTACGGCACGACGGCTTTCACCGTCGTCTGCTGCAGCATGATTTCCGCCAGCCAGACCCGGTAAGGGTCCGGCCGGACGCCCGGCGCCGCGCGCCAAGGCAGCGCGCGGCGGTGGCGGTCGTACCAGGTGAGCAGTTGCCGCGCCCGGGCGGAGGAGAAGCCCGCAGCCTCACCCCCGTCCCCGGCGAGCCGGCCATCATTCTTTCCCACGCTCGAACCCGCTGCTACCCTCATGCCGCCGATCTGACAGAGCCGGAGGCTGCCGACAAGCCGTGACCAAGCCCCGCCCCACGCGATCCCTCGCCGAACTGACCTCGCGCGTGCTGGCCGACGCCTTCAAGAAGCAGGGCTTTGCCTCGACCGAACTCGTCACGCGCTGGCCCGCAATCGTCGGGCCGGAAATCGCCGCCCGCGCCGAGCCGATCAGGCTGCAATGGCCGCGCACCGCCGCCGCCGCAGACGAGCCGCCCGAACCGGCGACCTTGGTGCTGCGGGTCGAAGGCCCGGCCGCGATCGAGATCCAGCACCTGTCAAATCTTATCTTGGAGCGCGTGAACCGCTTCTTCGGCTGGCAGGCGGTGGGCCGGATCGCGCTGCGCCAGGCGCCGCTCTCGCGGCGCGCGCCGAGGCCGCAGCCCGCCTGCCCCGATCCCAAGGCCGCGGCGGACGTTGCCGCCACGCTCGGAGCGGTCGCCGATGCGCCCCTGCGCGATGCGCTCGCGCGCCTGGGCGCCGCAGTCAAACGCCGCTGAACGCACGAGTTTCCGTTTTGCCGCCATCAACCGAACGTGACCGCACGGCCTTGGCGAAGCGGCCCGGCAATGCCACATTCCCGGCCGATGACCATGCAACCCGTCCGGCCGCCAATTGGGAGCCCGCAGTGATGACACGTCGATCCTTGCTCGTCGGCACAAGCCTGATCGCGGCCTTGGTCGCGCTGGGCGGCGCCGCGCCCCTCGCAGGCCTGGGCTCCGCCGCGGCACAAGGGGTGCCCCTTGCCGAGCTCCTGGTGCCGCCGGCGCTCGGCGACCGCTGGGTCGGCAACGACAATGCGCCGGTGACGGTGATCGAATATGCCTCGATGACCTGTCCGCACTGCGCCAATTTTCACGCCAATGTCTATCCCGAGTTGAAGAAGCGCTACATCGACACCGGCAAGGTCCGCTTCATCTTCCGCGAATTCCCGCTCGATCCGACCGCGGCCGGCGCGTCGATGCTCGCCCGCTGCGCCGACAAGGACAAATTCTTCCCCTTGATCGAGACGCTGTTCCAGATGCAGCAGCAATGGGCGGTGCAGCGGCCGCTGCCGCCGCTGCTGGCGATCGCGCGGCAGGCCGGTTTCAGCGAGCAGAGCTTCAACGCCTGCCTGTCGAACCAGAAGATGCTGGACGACCTTCAGGCCGAGTTGGAACGCGCCTCGAAGAAGTTCGGCGTACGCTCGACACCGACTGTTTTCGTCAACGGCAAGATCGTGCGCGATGCCACGATCGATAACCTGGCCAAGGAAATCGACGCCCTGCTCAAGAGTTGAAGCGCTGCGACTCGCTGCCCGAATCAGTCCTGCCGGTTGAACCACAAAGGTCGCGGCAACCGCCGCTCGCCGTCCGCCCGAGGGGCGCCCGTTCGGCTCCCGGATGCACTTCTATTGCGTTGAAATTGAGAGCGTTTTCCGGCCGGTCCGGCGATACGGACGGGGATAAGTGAGGCTTGCTATTGCTGCGGGCGCCATGGCGATTCATTCTCCGCGCCGATGCACCATCTCTCCTGCCGCCGACACGCAACCTGCTGCCGCCGACCTTTGCGCGCCGGGCCAAGGACATGATCGCGTATGGCCCGGAACCCGTACGCGGCATCCGCCGCCGGACGCCGAGCGAAGATTCGAGCCTCGTTGCCATCGACCCGAGTGGAACTGACCTGAAATGAAACTGACGCGCCTGCGGCTGATCGGATTCAAGTCCTTCGTCGAGCCGACCGATTTCCTGATCGAGCCGGGACTGACCGGCGTGGTCGGGCCGAACGGCTGCGGCAAGTCCAACCTGGTCGAGGCGCTGCGCTGGGTGATGGGCGAGACTTCGCACAAGTCGATGCGCGCGGCCGAAATGGACGACGTTATTTTCGCCGGGACCAACAACCGGCCGCCGCGCAATACCGCCGAGGTTGCGATCCAGATCGACAATTCGAGCCGCTCGGCGCCGCCCCAGTTCAACGAACACGACACGCTCGACATTTCGCGCCGCATCGAGCGCGAGAAAGGCTCGATCTACCGCATCAACGGACGCGAGGTGCGTGCCCGCGATGTCATGACCCTGTTCGCCGACGCCTCGACCGGCTCGCGATCGCCTGCGCTCGTACACCAGGGCCGCATCGGCGAGATCATTCAGGCCAAGCCGGAACAGCGACGCCGCGTGCTGGAGGAGGCCGCCGGCATTTCCGGCCTGCACGCGCGCCGCCATGAGGCGGAGCTGCGGTTGAAGGCGGCCGAGGCCAACCTTTTGCGCGTCGAGGACGTGATCAAGCAACTGGCCGGCCAGATCGACGCGCTCAAGCGCCAGGCGCGGCAGGCGATCCGCTACCGCAACGTCTCCGCCGAGCTGCGCAAGGTCGAAGCCACGCTCTACTACCTGCGCTGGGTTGGTGCCCAGGCCGAGATTGCGGAAGCCGAGCGTGCGCGTGACCTGAGCGTGCGCGCCGTCGCCGACGCCACCGTCGCCCAGTCCGAAGCCGGCAAGGGCCGCGACAGCGCGGCCGAGGCGGTGCCGCCGTTGCGCGAAGCCGAGGCGCGCGCCGGCGCGGCCCTGCAGCGTCTGACGCTTGCCCGCGACACGCTCGAGGCCGAGGAGGCGCGCGCGCGCGAGCGCGTCGCAGAACTCGAGCGCAGGCTCGCCCAATTCGCGGAGGACCTGCGACGTGAGCGCGCGCTCGCCGCGGACGCGCAGGCGGCGCTGGTGCGGCTCGACGAAGAGGAGGAGGCACTGCGGCGCGAGGCGCAAGCCGGCGGCGAACGCCGTGCCGGCGTCGACCAGCGCGTGCTTGCGGCCGAAAACATCGTGGCCGAAGTCGAATCGACCTTCGGCGAATTGACGTCGGCGCTGGCCGACCTCACGGCGCGCCGCAACCAGCTCACGGCCGCCGCCCGTGAGCAGGGCGAGCGCGTCGCGCGCCTGGAAGGCGAGCTTGCCAACGTCGAGGCCGGGCTCGCCGCTGCGACGGAAAACCGCCCCGACCTCTCCGCGCTCGCCGCAGCCGTGGAAAGTGCGCAGGCGGCGGTGACGCTGGCCGAGACGGAAGCGCTCTCCGCGGAGGCCGCACACGCGGCCGCCCGCCGCGAACTCGACGCCGCGCGCATCCCGCTGTCGGAGGCCGAGCGCGCGGCACAGCGGCTCGACACCGAAGCCAAAACGCTGATGAAGCTTCTGGCGGTCGAGACCAAGAATATGTGGCCGCCGGTGATCGACAGCATCACCGTCGAGAAGGGCTTCGAAATGGCGCTCGGTGCGGCGCTCGGCGACGACCTCGATGCGCCGGTCGATTCGACCTCGCCCATGCGCTGGACCGGCGCAAGCGTGGATGCCGCCGACCCGATCCTGCCGGACGGAGTGGAGCCGCTTGCCGCTCACGTGCAGGCGCCGCCCGAGCTGGCGCGGCGGCTGGCGCAGATCGGCGTGGTGGAGCGGGCCGACGGGGCACGGCTTGCCGCGCTGCTCAAGCCGGGGCAGCGGCTCGTCTCGCGCGACGGCGACCTGTGGCGCTGGGACGGCTTTGCCGCCGATGCCCATGCTCCGACCGGAGCGGCACGGCGGCTCGCCCAGCGCCGCCGCCTTGCCGACATCGACGAGGAACTTTCGGCGGCGCGCGCGGCCGTCGAAATGCACCGCGGAAAGGTGGAGGCGGCCCAGGCGGCGCTGGCCGCCGCCACCACCGCCGACGCGAATGCGCGCGAGCGCTGGCGCGCGGCGCAACGAGAGGCCGACAATGCGCGCGAACTGCACGCCATTGCCGAACGGGAAGTGGCGCGCAACGCCGCGCGCATCTCGGCGCTGGCCGAAGCGAAAAGCCGTCTCGTCGCCGCCCGCGACGAGGCGCAGGCGGCCGCGATCGAGGCCGAGCGTGCGCTCGCCGCGCTGCCGCCGAGCGCCGAGCTCGAGGAGCGGCTCGCCGCCGTGCGCGCCGACATCGAAGCAAAGCGCGCAGCGCTCGCGGAGGCGCGCGCCGAGGCGCAGGCGCTGGCCCGTGAGGTCGAGCTGGCCGAGCGTCGGCTCTCCGCCATCGCCGTCGAACGGCAGGCCTGGAGCGAGCGCCGCGACGGCGCTCTCGCGCAGATCGCCACCGTGGAGACGCGCAGCCGCGAGGCCGAACAGGAACGCGCCGCGTTCGCCGACGCGCCGGCAGCGTTCGCCGAGCGTCGGCGTGCGCTGATCAGCGAGATCGAAACGGCCGAGGCCGAACGCCGGGCCGCCGCCGACCGGCTGGCGGAGGCCGAGAACGCGCTTTCCGCCTGCGACCGCGCGGTGCGTGCGGCGATGGAGGCGCTCGGCGCCGCCCGCGAGGAGGCCGCACGCGCGACCGAGCGAGTCGAAGGCGCAAAACGCCGGCTCGCCGATACCGCCCATGAGATTCGCGAGATGCTGGAGGTGGCACCGGAAGAGGTGGCGGGGTTGGCCGGCATCGAACCGGACGCCGCGCTGCCCGATGTGGCCGCAATCGAAGCGGAGCTCGACAAGCTGCGGCGCGATCGCGAGCGGCTCGGCGCGGTCAATCTGCGCGCCGAGGAGGAGCTGCGCGAGATCGAGACCCAGCACGCCTCGCTCACGGCCGAGCGCGACGACCTGGTGGAGGCCATCAAGCGGCTTCGCCAAGGCATCCAGAGCCTGAACAAGGAGGCGCGGGAGCGGCTGCTCGCCTCGTTCACCACGGTGAACACCCATTTCCAGCGGCTGTTCACCCAGCTCTTCGGCGGCGGCACCGCCGAGCTTCAGTTGATCGAGCACGACGATCCGCTGGAGGCGGGTCTGGAAATCTACGCCAAGCCGCCCGGCAAGAAGCCGGCGACGCTGTCGCTGCTCTCCGGCGGCGAGCAGGCGCTCACCGCGCTGGCGCTGATCTTCGCCGTGTTCCTCACCAACCCCGCGCCGATCTGCGTGCTCGACGAGGTGGACGCCCCGCTCGACGACCACAATGTCGAGCGCTTCTGCGACCTGCTCGACGAGATGACGCGGTCGACCGACACGCGCTTTGTCATCATCACCCACAATCCGATCACCATGGCGCGCATGAACCGCCTGTTCGGCGTCACCATGGCCGAGCGCGGCGTCTCCCAGCTCGTCTCGGTCGATCTCGAAGCCGCGGTGAGGATCCGGGAGGCGAGCTGACCTGCGCGCCACACGCGCCGACCGCCGGTCCGGTTCCCACCGTCGTCCTGCGGGACCAACACCGGTTCCGCAAGCCATGCGTTATCGGCAATCCGGACACGATCCTCACCGCAGAGCGGACAGGGGGCGGAATCCCGCGGCCCGCATCCCTCCGACCCTCCCGCCGGTGGCTCTGCCCAAGCGGCCCTCGCTGCTCCGCGCCCACTTGACGTCCGTGACGCGTGGCAAAAGGCGCCAGCCGACGGCGTTCGGCCTGTGGATAACTTTTTCGCCCGGGAGCGCGAAATTTCGAGGAACCAAGCCCGAGGGGCGGCGTTGTCAGGGTATCCAACTGCCAAATTCGTCGGCCGGCTTCCCCACCCCCCTCACCCCCCGATGGCCGACCGGCGATTGGCGGCCCCAGGCCTCCCGGCCTGGGGCTCTTTTTTCGAGCTTTTCAACCAAGCCGGGGCTTGGCCTTGACGGACGCCCCGAAGGTCCCCGATCGGGCCGTGCTCGGCGCGCCGATGTGCGCTAGGCTTGCATCATTCTTCGGTGCAGGAGCCCCTTCATGTCCACGACCGGCTGGATCGTCCTCGCAGTGATCGTCGTCCTCGTGCTGTGGATCATCGCGATCTACAACCGGCTCGTCGCCATGCGGCAGCGCGTGAGCCAGGCCTTCGCCGATGTGGACGTGCAGCTCAAGCAGCGCCATGACCTCATCCCCAATCTGGTCGAGACGGTCAAAGGTTACGCCGCCCATGAGCGCGGCACGCTCGAGGCGGTGGTGCAGGCGCGCAATGCCGCCATGGCGGCGCACGGCCCGGCGCAGCAGGCGGCGGCCGAGAACATGCTGACCGGAGCGCTGCGACAGCTTTTTGCCCTTGCGGAGGCCTATCCGGACTTGAAGGCCAACCAGAACTTCCAGCAATTGCAGGCCGAACTGTCCGACATCGAGAACAAGATCGCCGCCGCCCGGCGCTTCTTCAACAACGCGGTGCAGGAGTACAACACCGGCATCCAGCAGTTCCCGGCGGCGTTGTTTGCCGGCCTGTTCGGCTTCACCGAGCGGCCTTTCTTCGACGTGGGCGAGGACCGGCCGCAACTGGAGAAGGCGCCGCAGGTCAAGTTCTGATCGCCTCGCAGGTCTGACGGCGCGGGCGGCGGGAGCAGCGAGCCATGGCCGCCTATGGCCTCTACACCCACATCCAATCGAACCGGCGCCGTTCGGTCGCGCTGCTCGTCGGCCTGTTCTTCCTCATCTATCTGATGGTCTTTGCCGGCGCGCTGCTGGCCGAGGCCCTGCTGCACGAGGCCTCGCTCGAATGGCTTGTGCGCGCGGCCTGGCGCGACTTCGTCGCGGCGCTGCCTTTCGCCACCGCCGGCGCCGCGCTCTGGATCGTGATCGCCTATTTCTTTCACCAGTCCATCATCGATGCGCTGACCGGCGGCCGCACGGTCACCCGCAAGGAGCAGCCGCGACTCTACAACCTTTTGGAAAATCTCTGCATTTCGCGCGGCATTCCGATGCCCAAGCTGAAGGTCATGGAGAACGAGGCGCTCAACGCATTTGCCAGCGGCCTCAACCAGCGACAATACGCCATCACCGTGACCAGCGGGCTGTTGCGCCACCTCGACGATGCCGAGGTCGAGGCCGTGCTCGCCCACGAGCTGACCCACATCCGCAACGGCGACGTGCGCATGCTGGTGATCGCCGTGATCATCGCGGGCGTGATCGGGTTCTTCGCCGAACTCGTCTTCCGCATGCTGTTCCACGGCGGATTGCGAGTCGGTGGCGGCCGCTCCGGCGGCGGCGACCGCGGCAAGGGGGGCGGGGCGCTCGCCATCGTCATCGCCCTTGCGCTGATCGCGGTCGCCTGGCTCCTGTCCACGGTGATCCGCTTCGCCCTGTCGCGGCGCCGCGAGTTCCTCGCCGATGCCGGCGCGGTCGAACTGACCAAGAATCCTGACGCCATGATCACGGCGCTGCGCAAGATCGAAGGCCGCGGCGAACTCGAAGGGGCAACCTCCGCGGTTATGGAGATGTGCGTGGACAACCCGCGCGAGGGCTTTGCCGACCTGTTTGCCACCCACCCCTCGATCGAAAGCCGGATCAAGGCGCTGGTCGACTTCGCCGGGGGCCACGACCCCGGCCCGCTACCGCTGCAGGAGTTTGGGGCCAAGCCCGAGTCAGAGCACGGCGAAGGGCCGTGGTCGCCCGGCGAGTCGTCGGGCGAATCACCCAAGCCGTTCCTGCCGAGCACGCCGCCGATCACGCTCGGCGGCACGACCGAAACCGGACCGGACTCGGATGCGACGCACGGACCCTGGGGGCCGGCCCGGCGCGGCTAGATGTTGCCGAATTCTCTCATCGGACCGTTGAGAAACGGGGAAATGTCGCCCCGTTTTTCCCCCGATGATATGAATCGCGCGGCCGTTCTGCCATCTTTCCGACCAGGGTTGGGACGATACCGAGTCGCGATACGGTGAAGGGTGGTCGATGGCAAAGCCTGCGGTGATTCTGGTCGGAGCCGACAAGGGAGGCGTCGGCAAGACGACGGTCGCGCGTGCGCTGCTCGATTATTTTCTAGCCCACAACGTCACCACGCGCGCTTTCGATACCGAAGCGCCCAAGGGCACGTTGAAGCGGTTCCATCCCGACGTGACCGAGGTGGTCGACATCACCGCAACCGCCGATCAGATGAAGATCTTCGACACGCTGTCGAGCGACATCGCCCAGGTGACGGTGATCGACATCCGCGCCGGCCTGTTCTCGCCCACCCTGCGGGCGCTGCGCGACATCGGCTTTCTCGACGCCGCCAAGAAGGACCAGATCACGTTCGCGGTGTTCCACATCCTCGGCCCCTCGCTCGCCTCGCTCGAGGAGATCGCCGAGACCGCCGGCTATCTCGGCGACGCCGCCTATTTCCTGGTCAAGAACTTCATCAACAACACCACCTTCTTCGAGTGGGACCAGGCGACGCACGACGCCTACTTCAAGAAGATCAAGGGCGCGCAGGAGATCACCATCCCCAAGCTCAACGAGATGGCGTGCGAGCAGGTTGAGCTCGCTTCGGTTCCTTACGTCTCCTTTGTCGCCAACAAGGGCTCCGACGGCCAGCCGGCCAGTTACTCCTTCGTGCTGCGCGGCTATGTGCGGCACTGGCTCGGCAATGTCTGGGCGGAATTCGACCGCATCCGGCTTGTCGAGCTCGTGGCGGCGGAACCGCAGCGGCGCAGCGCGCGCCAGGCCTGAGGCCTCTGCCGCCCGTTCCGAAAAGCGCGGCGAGCGGCTTGATCGGCGGCGGGAATCGGTCTCTGAAGGAGGCGGCCAATTCCGAACGGGCGCCCGATGTCTCGCCCCACGCCGCTCTTCATCGTCACCTCGTCGCGGCCGCGCGTCGGCAAGACCCTCCTGGCGCGCGTCCTCGTCGAGTTTTACTGCGCCCAGGATCGCCCGGTCTGTGCCTTCGACGTCAATCCCGACGAATTCACGCTGCTCGACTATCTGCCCGCGCACACCGCAGCCGCCAGCATCCGCGACACGCGCGGCGAGATGGCGCTGTTCGACCAGCTCGTGCTGGGCGACCAGGTGCCGAAGGTGGTGGATCTCGGATACGCCCAGTTCGAACGATTCTTTGCGGTGATGCAGGAGATCAATTTCCTCGCCGAGGCTCGCCGCCGCGACGTCGTACCGATGGTGCTGTTCGTCGCCGATGCCGACGAGCGTGCGCGGCTGGCCTATGCCATGCTGCAACGACGCTTCGCCGGGCTTGCGCTGGTTGCCGTGTTCAACCTGGCGGTGCCGCAGATCGCCCGTCATGTGGCGAGCTTTCCGCCCTCGCCGCGCGGCGGCCCGCCGCTGGCGCTGCCGGCCCTGACGCCGGTGTTGCGCTCGGTGATCGAGCGGCGCAGCTTCTCCTTCGCCGCCTACGCCAGCAAGGCCGCCGATCCGACGGCGGAATTGTTCGAATGGACGCGCAAGGCCTTCCTCGCCTTCCGCGATCTCGAAGTGCGACTCTTGCTCGGCGAGCTACGCAGCGACCTCAAGCACTCGGCGTAGCGTAGGATCGGGTCCGGCGGTGGCCATCGCCTCGTGGCCACGCCTTGGTTCTCTCGGCACAGCCCGTCGCGCCGGTGCCCGCTAATGTCCCTCGAAGGCGATCAGCGTGCGCACCGGCACGTCGAGTTTGCGCAGCTTGGCAGCGCCGCCGAGGTCGGGCAGATCAATGATGAAGCAGGCGGCCAGCACCTCGGCGCCCATCTGGCGAAGGAGCTTGACCGCCCCTTCGGCGGTGCCCCCGGTGGCGATCAGATCGTCCACCAGGATCACCCGGTCGCCGCGGCTGACGGCGTCGGCGTGCATCTCCATCTCGTCGGTGCCGTATTCCAGCGAATAGGCGATGCGCACGGTGGTGTGCGGCAGCTTGCCCTTCTTGCGGATCGGCACGAAGCCGGCCGACACCTGGTGCGCCACCGCGCCGCCGAGGATGAACCCGCGCGCCTCGATGCCAGCCACTTTGTCGATCTTGGAGCCGGCCCAGGGCTGCACCAGTTCGTCCACCGCGCGGCGGAAGGCGCGCGCGTTTCCGAGCAGCGTGGTGATGTCGCGGAAGATGATGCCCGGCTTGGGATAGTTGGGAATGCTGCGGATGGAAGCGCGGAGATCGAAATCAAGCTCGGGGGAGGTCATGGACGGCCCTTCGATGCACTTGCGGGACGCCGCACTCTGGCCAAGCATGGAGCCCGGCACAACCGGAGAATCGGCGCCATGAACGAACAATTCCGCGTGGTGGTCACGGATCTGCGCATTCCCTTCTTCCGCCTGATGCTGTTCTTCGTCAAGGCGGGGCTCGCCGCAATACCGGCAGCGATCATCGTCACCGTCATCGTCACCCTTGTCGCCGCGGCGATTGCCGCCGCCATGGGCGCAAGCCCGGTTCTGATGCTGCGCCGCTGGGCCCTGTGACGGCCGTGGAGGCGCGCGCGGTGGACGGGATCGTTCCGATCGTCGGCGGCGGCCCGGCGGGCATGTCGTGCGCGCTGTGGCTGAAGAACTTCGGCCTTCATCCGGTGATCATCGAGCGCAAACCGCTGCTCGGCGGCATGCAGCGGGAGAGCCCCTATCCGAACCCCTGGCTGCTCGGCCGGCCGCGGACGACGGCGCGGCAGAACGCTGAGGAGTTCGCCCGCCATATCGAGCGCGAGGGAATCGAGACGCTCTGCACCGCATCACCCACGGCCCTGCGGCGGCCGACCGAAGAATGCTTCGACCTCGAAGTGCTCCTGCCAGGCGGCGCGACCCGCGCCTTCCGGTCGCGCGCGCTCGTCATCGCCACAGGCACCGAATTCCGCAGCCGCGAATGGCTCGACGGCATCGCCGGGGCGGCGATGCTGGCGAAAACGGGACGCATTCTGCTCGGTCCTGCGGCGGCGGGCGAGCCCGGCACCGAGCTCGGTGCGCGCGTGCTGGTGATCGGCGGCGGCGACAACGCCTTCGACGTGGCGCAACAGATCGCCCGGCCCGGCCGGCGCGTGACGGTGGCGCTGCGCGCGGCCACCCCGCGCGCGCAGCGACTCCTGGTCGAGCGCGTGCGGGCGCTCGAAGCGCGGGGGCTTGCCGAGATCCGGCGCCGGGTGTCGGTCGTCGCGCTCGGCGATGACGCCGACGCCATGCGCGTGACCTTCGACGACGGCACGACGCTCGCCGCCGATCGCATCGTACTCTGCCTCGGCTTCACCCCCAACAGCGGCGAAGCCTGGATGCAGGGCCTCGGCCTGCGCCGCGACGGCGAAGGCTATCTCGTGGTCGACGGCAACATGGAGACCTCGTGCCGCGGCGTGTTCGCCGTGGGCGACATCGTCAATCCCGTGCATCCCTGCACCGTGACGGCGCTCGCCACCGGCGCCATGGCCGCGCGCGAGATCATGAAGCGCAGCGATCAGGGCTGACCGAGCACCCGGCCCGCCACCGCGTCGAGCTTCTTCAGCAGCTCCGGATCGCGCGCCTCGGGCGCAGTGATCAGCGCGCTGTCGAGCGCGCGGTCGGAGCCGATCGGACACGGCTCATGCTCACGCGGGAAGTCCTTGGCCAGCCGCGCCACGAGGCGCTTGGCCTTCTCCGCATTGGCATTGAGCACCTTGATGATGTCCTGCACGGTGACCGCATCGTGGTCGGGATGCCAGCAGTCGTAGTCGGTGACCATTGCCACGGTCGCGTAGCAGATCTCCGCCTCGCGCGCGAGCTTGGCCTCCGGCATGTTGGTCATGCCGATGACCGAATAGCCGAGCTGGCGGTAGGTGAGGCTCTCGGCCAGCGTAGAGAACTGCGGCCCCTCGATGCAGACATAGGTGCCGTCGCGCACGATAGGGATTCCCTCCGACCGCGCCGCTTCGGCAAGACGAATGCGCAGGCGCGGCGACACCGGATGCGCCATCGATACATGCGCGACGCAACCTTTGCCGAAGAACGAATTCTCGCGCCGGTGCGTGCGGTCGACGAACTGGTCGACCAGCACGAAGGTCCCGGGCGAAAGCTCCTCCTTGAACGACCCGCAGGCCGACAGCGAGACGAGGTCGGTGACCCCCGCGCGCTTGAGCACGTCGATATTGGCACGGTAGTTGATGTCGGATGGCGATAGGCGGTGGCCGCTGTCGTGGCGCGCCAGAAAGACCACCGGCAGGCCGGCGATCTCGCCGACGCGCAGCGCACCGGACGGCACGCCCCACGGACTGGCGATGCGCTCCTCGCGCACGTTTTCCAGACCCGGCAGCTCGTAGATGCCGGAACCGCCGATGATCCCGAGCACGGATTGGACCATGGTCTCGCGCGCCTCCGGTGACGCTGAACGACCAAGGGCCCCTTGCGGGGCCCTTCATCGCGATCGGCGATCGGTCAGTGGACGTTCGCCCACACCCGCTTCTTGGTGAAATAGAGCAGTGCCGCGAACACGATCAAGTAGATCATCACCTGGAAGCCGATGCGCTTGCGCGCCTCCATGTGCGGCTCGGCCGCCCACATCATGAAGGCGGCAACGTCCTTGGCGTATTGCGCAAGCGTCTGCGGCGCGCCGTCGTCGTAGGTGACGCGGCCATCCTCCATGGGCTTGGGCATGGCGATGGCATTGCCGGGGAAGTACTTGTTGTAGGACAGGCCGTCGGCGATGGTCACGCCCGGCGGCGGGTTGTCCTCGTAGCCCATCAAGAGCGCCGTGATGTAGTCGACGCCCTGCTCCTGGTACTGCGTGACCATGTCGAACACGAACCAGGGGAAGCCGCGCTCGTAGGTGCGCGCCTTGGCCAGCACCGAGAAATCCGGCGGCACGCCGTTGTACTGCGCGCGCGCGGCGTTCTCGTTCGCCCACGGCCGGGGAAAGCGGTCGGCCGGCCGGCCCGGACGCTCGAACATCTCGCCCTGGTCGTTGGGGCCGTCCTTGATCTTGTACTCGGCCGCGATCGCCTTGATCTGCGCTTCCGAATAGCCGAGATCGGCCAGATTGCGGAACGCCACGAGGTCCATGCCGTGGCAGGCCTGGCAGACCTCGCGATAGACCTTGAAGCCGCGCTGCAGCTGCGCCCGGTCGTACTTGCCGAACGGACCGGAGAACGACCAGTACTGGCGCGGCGGCTGCAGCTGTTCGGCGGCCGACAGCGGCGCGGCGGTCGCGATGAGCGCGATCGTGCCGGCCAAGACGAGAGCGGGAATTTGTCCAAGCATCGTCACGCCCTCAGCCTTTCGCCGCCGCCGAGCCGGATGCGCCGGCCGACAGCCCCTTGCCCAGGATCGACTCGGAAATCGAATTCGGCAGCGGCTTGGTCTTCTCGACCCAGCCGAGCACCGGCAGGATCACCAGGAAATGCAGGAAGTAGTAGAAGGTGAGGATGCGCGCCGCGATCACGTAGCCGCCTTCGGCAGGCTTGGAGCCGAGCCAGCCGAGGCCGATGCACACCAGCACGAAGATCCAGAAGAACTGCCGGAACAGCGGCCGGTAGTTGGCCGAGCGCACGCGCGAGGTGTCGAGCCACGGCAAGAGCGCCAGGATGAAGATCGAGGCGGCGAGCGCGACCACGCCGCCGAGCTTGTTCGGAATGGCGCGCAGGATCGCGTAGAACGGCAGGTAGTACCATTCCGGCACGATGTGGGTCGGCGTCACCGCCGGATTGGCCGGGACGTAGTTGTCGGGATGGCCGAGATAGTTCGGCAGGTAGAACACGAACCAGGCGTAGAGGACGAGGAAGCACACCAGAACGAAGCCGTCCTTGATGGTGGCATAGGGCGTGAACGCCACCGTATCCTGCTCCGACTTGGGCTCGACGCCGGTCGGGTTGTTCTGCCCCACCACGTGCAGCGCCCAGACGTGCAGCACGACCACGCCCGCGATCACGAACGGCAGAAGATAGTGCAGCGAGTAGAAGCGATTGAGGGTCGGATTGCCGACCGAATAGCCGCCCCACAGCCAGGTGACGACGGCTTCCCCGACCAGCGGAATGGCCGAGAACAGGTTGGTGATGACGGTGGCGGCCCAGAAGCTCATCTGCCCCCAGGGCAGCACGTAGCCCATGAAGCCCGTGGCGATCATCAGGAACAGCAGGATCACGCCGAGGATCCAGAGCACCTCGCGCGGCTCCTTGTAGGAGCCGTAGTACATGCCGCGGAACATGTGGATGTAGGCGGCAAGGAAGAACATCGAGGCGCCGTTGGCGTGCAGATAGCGCAACAGCCAGCCGTAGTTCACGTCGCGCATGATGTGCTCGACGGAATTGAAGGCGTGGTCCACGTGCGGCGTATAGTGCATGGCGAGCACGATGCCTGTGACGATCTGCGCCGCCAGCATGAACGACAGGATGCCGCCGAACGTCCACCAATAGTTGAGGTTTCGCGGCGTCGGATAGACGACGAACGAGGAATAGACGAAGCCGCCGATCGGCAACCGCCGCTCCAACCATTGCATGAAGGGATTGGTCGGCTGGTAGGTCTGGTGTCCGCTCATGGTCGAACCTGCAGAAAGATCAGCGCGGCGCTTCAGCCGATCCGAATCTTGGTGTCGGAGAGGAATTCATAGGGCGGCAGCGGCAGATTGGCCGGTGCCGGGCCGCTGCGGATGCGGCCGGAGGTGTCGTAGACCGACCCGTGACACGGGCAGAAGTAGCCATTGTAGCTGCCCTGGTGGGCGATCGGAATGCAGCCGAGATGCGTGCAGATGCCGATCAGCACCTGCCACTGGTCCTTGCCCGGCTTGACGCGGGCGCTGTCGGGCTGCGGATCGGGCAGGCTTGCCACGTTGACGTTGCGCGCCTCCTCGATCTCCTTCTTGGTACGGTGATTGATGAAGATCGGCTTGCCGCGCCAGAACACCTTGATCACCTGCCCTTCGGCGATCGGGCTCAAGTCGACCTCGATCGGGGCACCCGCGGCGATGGTGGAGGCGTCCGGGTTCATCTGCGCGATGAGCGGGACGAGCGTGGCGGCGGCGCCGATGGCGCCCACGGTGGCCGTTGCGATGTAGAGGAAGTCGCGGCGTGTCGGCTCGGCCGAAGTTGCTGTCACAGTCCTAGGTCCCTCGTTGACCGGTCCGTTCAGCCGCGCGGCAATCCGCGCTGGCAGAGGCATGCGCGGCGGCGGCTGGTCCGGCCGCCCCCGGTCCTGGGGAAGGACGAAAGGCGGCGATCCGGCGGCGTTTATTGGCACCCTTGTCGGGCCAGCGCAAGCCCGCTATGGCGGAAACGACCAAGAGTCGCAACAAATCCCCCGTTCCGCGCGGATTCCGGCCCTTGACCCGGGCAGGCACGCGGCGCGGTATGGCGCCATGCGGATCGCCCTGTTCGAACCCGACATTCCGCAGAACACCGGCACCATCCTGCGACTTGCCGCGTGCCTCGGCGCGCAGGCGCATATCATCGAGCCGGCGGGTTTTCCGACCTCCGACCGGGCGTTCCGACGCGCCGGCATGGACTATCTCGATCACGTGGCCCTGACGCGCCACGCATCCTGGCCCGCCTTCGAGGCCTGGCGGCGGGGCGCGCGCCTTCGCCTCATCCTGTTCACCACCGGGGCGACCGTGTCCTACCTCGACCATGGGTTTCGATCCGACGACATCCTCCTGTTCGGCCGCGAGTCCGCGGGCGTGCCGCAACCGGTCCACGCCGCGGCCGATGCCCGGCTCCTCATCCCGATGCGACCCGGCTTGCGCTCGCTCAACGTGGCAATGGCGGCGGCGATGGCGCTCGGCGAGGCGTTGCGGCAGACGAATGGATTTTTCGCACCGATCCGCTAAGCAAGGCCGGGCCGAAGGAGGAAGGTGCAAGCGCAGCCATGACCTCGCCAACGACGCCCTCCGCCCTGCCTGATCCCGCCACGCTCCAGACGCGCAAGGAGCGCACGCGCGCCTGGTTCGAGAGCCTGCGCGACGACATCTGCGCGGCGTTCGAGGCGATCGAGGCCGCGCTGCCCAAGGGCGCGCCGCTCGCCGACCGGCCCGCCGGCCGCTTCGTGCAAACGCCCTGGCAGCGCACCGATCACACCGGCGCGCCGGGCGGCGGCGGCGTGATGGCGATGATGCGCGGGCGCGTGTTCGAAAAGGTCGGCGTGCACTGCTCCACCGTACACGGCGAGTTCGCGCCCGAATTCCGCAAGGACATTCCCGGCGCCGAGGACGATCCGCACTTCTGGGCGTCCGGCATTTCGCTGATCGCGCACATGCACAATCCGCACGTGCCGGCGGTGCACATGAACACGCGCTATGTGGTGACCACGCGCGCCTGGTTCGGCGGCGGCGCCGACCTCACCCCGGTGCTCGATCGAAGGCGTACCCAGCAGGACCCCGACACGATCGCCTTCCACGCCGCGATGAAGGCGGCCTGTGACGCCCATGCGAGGGTCGCCGATTATGCGACCTACAAGAAATGGTGCGACGAGTACTTCTATCTCAAGCACCGCGGCGAGATGCGCGGCATCGGCGGCATCTTCTTCGACTGGCACGACACGGGCGACTTTGAGGCCGATTTCGCCTTCACCCGGGAGGTCGGTCGCGCGTTCCTTGCCATCTACCCCGAACTCGTGCGGCGCAACTACACGAAGCGCTGGGGCGAGAGCGATCGCGAGGAGCAACTGGTGCGGCGCGGGCGCTATGTCGAGTTCAACCTGCTCTACGATCGCGGCACGATCTTCGGGCTGCGCACCGGCGGCAACGTCGACGCCATCCTGTCCTCGATGCCGCCGGTGGCAAAGTGGCCGTGATCAGAGAATCCGAACATCTCTTGGAGCCAATTCATTCAGAATCGACCCGAGAGAGTCGTTCCAGGCTACCGGCCAACGGCCCTTGCGGCGATGTATTCAGGGCTGCGAAGCGCTTGGGCTATCGGCTGCGTCATTTCTCCGACCGTGACCTTGCCGTCTTCCTTGAAGGCGACCTTAATACGGCGTTCAATCCCGGAAGAGCCAGAATAGCATCCGTTGTCCGCATAAACGATGTGTTCGTCGCCGCTACCGAACGCGATTGCCTTCAAGAGCTCCTTGCGCGTTTCAATATCCCAGAGACGAATCGTCATGTCTTCGCTGACGGATACGATTCGATTCTTGATCGGCAGGAACGCAACCGCCTCCACGTCCAGAATATGTCCTTCGAATGTAGCGCGCTGTTGCAGCGTGCTCACGCGCCACAATCTAACTAGGCGGTCGTGAGTTCCTCCGCCAGTGAGGAGATGCGTGCCGTCGGTCGACCAGGAGACCGCGACCGCATATCCCGGATGCCCCCGAAGCACGGCCGGTTTCGTCTCTCCAGTCTTCCAAAGCTTCACAGTTGCCGACTTCTCACCGACGCCGGCCGCTGCGATCATTGCGCCGTCAGGGGAATAGGCCAATGACAATACTTTTCCGCTGAAGGCTTCGATGAGTGTTGACTGACGCACCGGACGCACAATCTCAATACGCCCATCAAAACCGGCGGTAGCATATTCTCCGCTCCCTTTTGGCGAAAACCCGATCGCACGAATGACGCGCTTTGCTACATCGCTATTGTCCGCATGGCTCGACCTCCGAGACTCATGTGACCCTTTTTCAATATCCCAAATTTGCACGTATCCATCATCACCCACTGAATTAACATAGCGCAAAGAATCACTCGGAAATAGCGCGACGCCATATTGCTTCACCGGGTCGGCGATGGTTGTCGCTTTGAACTCGTACACGACATTGCCAGACCGCACGTTCCAGATGCGAACCAATCCTTCACGACCCGCCGCGCCAATTAGCGATCCGTCTTTGGAAAAGCTGGCGGAATAGACCTCGGCGTGGTGCCGAGGTTGCAGGCTTCGCTCAAGGCTAAACGTCGATGCGTTCCAAATTCTGACCACACCATCATCGCCCGCAGTCGCAAAGCGGGCGCCGTCAGGCGAAACAACCACCGTCCTGAGTGCGCTCGAGCCGGCAAAGTCCGGCCGCAATTCAACTGTGATGTTGGGGCCACCAACAGGCACTTTAGAATCAAGGGCAGGCGCGGAACCTGTACAAGCCAGTGATGTCGGAGCCGGCCGTTCAGGCTGAGGGGACTGCACGACGTTTCCGCCGCGATCTCCAGCCCAATAACGACCGGAAGTTACGATCAATGCGAGTGTCGCGGCCAGTGCAACGTACCGCCCCCAGCGCCTCGGCTGGCGCCGATTGTCCGCACCCTCTTTCTCGCCAACCTCCGTGCCATGCGCCTCTGTCACCGCAGGATCGATCGATTTCGCGAACGGTGCCAAAGTGTCGAATGCCCCTTCCACACGATCGTGCTCTCGTTCGGATGCGCTGAAAATAGGTGTTGGGCTTGCGGGCAACACAGTGGAGACGGGTTGCGCATCGTCAACAACCGGTGCGGCACTTTCCTCCTCGCCAGGGAAGAGTTCCTGCGGCGATGCCGGAACGACCTCTGAGGCCGCCCCGCCGTCATCTCCAGTTGCCGCTTCAGGTAGCTGTGACGGCCGAAGCAATTCAGGCTCGGTAACAGCTGCGCTCTCCGCGGCATCTGCTTCAGCAACCTCTTTAAGCACCGTCTTTATTTCCAATTCAAGCAAATCGAGATTCGGAGTGACCGATCGCCGATCTGTCGTCGGTTGGTCGAACGCGTGTCTGGTGCCTTCATGTTCCGAATCAAGACTACTCGGCGCCGATGGCATAATTATCGTTGCGGGATGCGTTATCGACAGGACGCGCCGCCCATTGCGCGTCAGAGGAATGCGCGATACATCGCCCAGCATTTGCCGCGGAGCATAAAGTTCAGGAAGCACTCGGTTTCGAATGCCTTCCCGCCGAATACGGTTGCGAACGCTTTGTGCGATGTCTGAAAGCGATAACACGTCGCGATCAATATCCGCACCGTTCTCTATAGCGTCTGCAAGGTGCCCCGAAAACAACGTGGTTTCGCGATCAGCCGGCGCAATTGCCGGACTGCTGCGCGAAGTTGCAGCAAGTAATGCCGTTCCATGGGACGGAAAAACATCCTCGATCTGTCCACCAATGACGGTCGAAATATTGCTGCCTGCCATCCAATCACTCACGGCAGCAGCCGCATAACAACAATCGAGCAACAGGTAGATGCGCTTTCCGCTTAGGACCTCATCCAAATCGGTTCGAAACTGCTTGAATTGTAGTCCCGTGCTCGCAGCACGTTCCGGATGAGTTGTACGAAGCATCAAATAATAGGTTCGATCCGGCGGCAAAAAACTTCCGTGACCACAGTAATAGATGATCAAGTCCGTCAACCGGTCGTTTTCGGTCAGGAAGGAATGAACTTCATGAACGATTTGACTTGGCAACAAATCGCGATTGAAAAGGTCCAAATCTTCAATGCTATCGGCTAGCAAGTACTTCTTGGTCAACACCTCTTCAACGCGCCGCTTCGAGGCCGCAAATGACGGCCGATCCAGCTCTCGATTATTTGGAAAGCGGCTCGCGCCGAGGTAAACGATCCCGAAATGTCGTGGCGACGAGTTGATTCGATGAAGTTCCATCACCTCGTCGATAACAGCATCGATACGAGCCGGGTTTACCGCCTTTGTTTCAATGTCGGAGTCAGGCGATGATGATCCGACGACAACCTCGCCGAGGTTACGCTTTGCAAAATTATAGATGAGGGTCCCGAGGTCGATCGCGCCCTTAATCTGTGCAAGCCGTTCCAACCCTTCCAAGGTGATAAGAATGATGCTTCCCAGGTCCATGCTGTTGGGATCAGCTCGCGCAATCGAAATTTCGCTCGCCGGTATCCCATGCTGTACGAGTTCGCTGCGCAATTCACGCGCAAAAAGATTAGCGTCCGCCGACGTGACCGTCGGAAATGCAATTTTTACAGTCATATCCCGCCCCCGACAAAGTTGAATCGCTGGGGCCACCCAACCGTATGATTGCAAAGGTGGGCAGGTTCCGCAAGTTGGACGATACGGTAACTGTGCCCTGTAACATCAGCGAAATCGAACTCGAAGCTTCGCACCAACACGACCTAAGCGGGTCCGGGGCTTCACGGGATTGCGCCTTTCGCGTCACAGTCGGTCGCAATTGCCGCAGAGTCATTCAGCGCGCAGCGCGCCGAAGAACAGTTCAGGCGAACCTCAGAGTGCTGGAGCTACCCCAGATTGCCCCCACCGCCATCACCGCGCCGCCGACGAGCACCACCGTGTCGAGGATCGCGGTGTGCAGCCTGATCGGCAGGCGGGCGACGAAGGCGCGGGCGAGAAACGCTCCGGGAAAGGCCACGAGCCCGATCAACAGCGCAAAGGCGATCGTCTGCGCTTCGATCGCGCCCGCGAACCCGAACACCGCGATCCGCGACAGGCTGACGGCAATCGACACCACCGCGTCGGTCGCGATCACGGCTGCCCCCTGCAGGCCCGCCGACATCAGGATCGACAGCAGGATCACGCCGGCGCCGACCGTGCCGCCGACGGCGGCGCCGTAGCCGGCGGCGCTCAGCAGCAGACCGCGATCGCCGAGCACGACGGCGCGCTTTCGCATGGCGTGGCGCAGCGGCACCGTCAGCATCAGCATCGCGCCGATCACGAACTGCACCGCCCGGCCGGTGAGCAGGGTGTAGCCATAGGCGGTGACGAGGCAGGGCGGGATCGCCCCCGCCAGCACAAGCGCCGCGCGCCGCCAGGAGACCGATCGCAGGTAGGCGAACACCCGCCCGCTGTTGGTCAGAAGTCCCGCCAGCGCGATGATCGGAATGACCGGCTCCGGTCCCAGCATGGGCACGAGTACGAGCGGCATCAGCGCGCCGCTGCCGTAGCCGGCGACGCCGCCGACCACCGATGCGATGAGCGCCACGCCCGCGACCAGCGCAAGCTGCAACAGCGAAACGTCGGCGAAGGCATCGAGCACGGCCGCGGACGATAGACGCCGCCGGCCGCCGCGAACAGGGCCGCGCCGCTTGCGCCGATGCGGATACCCTACCTGAACGACAGATCGGCCGGCGAGATCAGCACGCTGAACTGCTCGCACCAGATGATGACGCTCGGATAGTCCCTGAGGTTGACGCCGGCCGGGATCGGATAGCGCTGGCTGCCCTTGAACGCGCGCAGCCGGCCGAGGTCGATAAACATCGTGTCCTTGACCGCCGCCGAATCGCGGATGCCGGCCTTGGGCACGAGATAGACGTGATACTTGGGACCGGGACCGACTTCGAAGTCGGGCTCAAGAAACACCGCGCGCTCGTAGACGCTGACCTTGCCGCGGCCCCAGTGGATCGGATCGGAGGGGTTGGCGTGGATGAAGGTGCCGGTGGCCACAAGCGGGGAGCGGTCCGCTTCGGTCAATTGCTCGGCGGCGGGCGGCGGCGGAAATACGAAAGGAAAGGCGAAGAAGCCGACCGCGACACCAAAGCCGGTGCCGAGAATTCCGCCCAGAAGAAAGATCGCAAGTCCGCGCCAGAAGCCTCGCATCGCCGTCCTCGCCGGTCACGCCCATTGCTTCGCCGCCATACAAGCGGCAACCGGGCGCCGCGTCAGCTTCGGTTTCGATAGTCAAGAGCTATCGCGCCGGCGGCACGCCCTTAATCCGCGCTCGGCAGCCGCCGCACGGTGAATTCGATTCTGTCGCCCGGCAGTTCGCGCCAGCTCTCGATCGCGGTCATGTAGGCGGCTTTCGGATAGCGCCGAAACATCTCGCGCGCCTTCTCCCGCGCGGCCTCGCGCGGCAGCGCAAAGGTCTCGCGCCGGAAGGAATCGGCGCGCGCGCGTGCGCTGCGGCTTGCCGCCTGCGCAAGCTTTCGCGCCAGGTCGCGCGGGCGGTGGTAGGGCGCCATGGATCGCTCCTGTGGCTATGTTACGCCAGGGCCGGTCAAGCGACGAGGGGCGAGGCCGGAAAGCCTGCGTCGACGCGCGCCGCGCGCGGTTCGCTCGGCCGCCGTCGCGGCAACCGTTTCGGGGGCAATTCCAATCGCGGTCATGCCGCGCCGATGGCTGGGGCTTCTGCCTCCGATCGATCGCCCGCGTCCGCCGGCATCGCCGCTCCTATAACTTTCAGGGAATCAATGCCTTGACATTCACCAATCGCGCGGCGACGGGCGACCGGCGGCGCGGAGGCGGTAACGGGATGATGGAACCCGGGCTGTTGCAGCCAAGTCACTTTCGTTGTGAATCCGCGCTGGATCGGCGTTTCCGACGGGAAAACCGCCACGCGATCGTTGCGTCGTCCGGTCGCAGCCGCCTATCATGCACTCAGTCTTGTGGAATTCCATGGAGGTTTTTGCGATGCGCACCAAGCTCGCTGTTCTGCTCGCCTCGGCGCTCGGCTTCGGCCTGGCGCAATCCGCGTCGGCCGCCGACATCCCCACCAAGGCGCCCGCGCGGGCCCCTGCTGTCGTTGCGCCCGTGACCAACTGGACCGGGTTCTATCTCGGTATCGACGGCGGCTTTGGCTGGGGTACGCATGACCGTCAGGTTCTGCCGGCCGGCTTCGCCAACAGCTACGATTCCGATGGCGGCCTGATCGGCGGGCATATCGGCTATAATTGGCAATTCAACCAATTCCTGATCGGCGTCGAGGGCGATGCCCATTGGGCCGACATCCGCGGTAACGACGCCGGCGCTGGCGGCACGACCGACGAAACCCAAGTTCGTTTCCTGGCAAGCATTCGCGGCCGTGTTGGTCTCGTTTGGAACAACTTCCTGATCTTCGGCACCGGCGGCTGGAGCTTTGCCAACATCAACCACCACAACATCGGCGGTGTGCCGGTCGACAATTCCGCCGACCTCGACGGTCCGACCGCAGGCGGCGGTTTCCAGTGGGCCATCAATCCGAATTGGAGCGTTGGCGCCGAGTATCGGCACTATTGGCTCGGGGACTACACGTTCGATCCGGTCGGGTTGGCCCCGTTCCGCGTTGACAACAATGTCAGCACGGTCACCGCTCGCATCACCTACCGGTTCGGCGGCCCATGAGGCGGGAGACGGCGGGTCGAAATCGGCCAACGCCAACGAATGAATGAATGAATCGAGCCTCGAGACGCTGTCTCGGGGCTCGTTAATTTTGCGGTTCGTCCAGCGGCCTGCGTTCGATGGGGGCAACCCGATCGGAAATTGCTTCCACCGCCGCTTCGTCTTCGGGGAAATCCGCCTCGATCCATGCCTCCTCGGCCGCGCGCAGGGCCGCACCGAGCGCAGGTCCGCGCGCCACGCCGCGCTTGAGGAAATCGGCAGCCTTGAGCGGAAAGGCCGGCGGCGTCCAGCGCGCGGGCAAGGTCGCAAGCGAGCGCCATTGCGCGTCGCGCACGCCCTGCGGCCAGGCGCGCGCGAAGGCCAGCAGCACCCGGTCCGTGAAGCGCTCGCGCCCGAGCCGGTAGAGCAGCGCGCGCGCCGCCTTGTCGTCCGCTGGCGACACCCGCCACCAGCGATCCGCCATGCTGGCCAGCCGTTCGTGTTCGGCGTTGGAGAGCCGCAGCCTTTGCCACAGCCGCTCGGCGTCCTCGGTCACGCGCACTGCAAGCGCGCCGAGGCGATGGACCGGATCGGCCTCGATACCGAGGGCGGCCTCGACCTTCACCATGTTGGCAAAGCCGGCAAGATCGGGCACCCCGCCCAGCACCGGAACGAGCAGGCCTGACTCGGTCATGATCGCGAGCGTCGCGACCGCGTGCGGCGCGACCAGAAGCTTGAACAGCTCCATGCGCACCCGCTCGCGCGACAACTGCTCAAGCCCTGCGCGGGCGGCGATGCAGGCGGAAAGCCCCTCGGGATCGGGCGCGCCGTGGCCGTATGTGGCGTGAAAGCGGAAGAAGCGCAAAATGCGCAGATAGTCCTCGGCGATGCGCGTGGCCGCCTCGCCGATGAAGCGCACGCGGCGCGCCCTGAGATCGGCAAGGCCGCGCACGTAGTCGTGCACGACGCCGTCGGCGGTGAGCGACAGCGCATTCATGGTGAAGTCGCGCCGCTGCGCGTCGGCCGTCCAGTCGCGGCCGAAGCGCACCTTGGCATGGCGGCCGAAGGTCTCCACGTCCTCGCGCAGCGTCGTCACCTCGAACGGCCGTCCGTCGATCACCACGGTCACGGTGCCGTGCTCGATGCCGGTCGGCACCGCCTTGAAGCCGGCTGCGCTGACGCGCCGCATCACCTCCTCGGGCAGCGCCGTGGTGGCGATATCGATGTCGCCGATCGGCATGCCGAGCAGCGCGTTGCGCACGGCGCCGCCGACGATGCGAGCCTCCTCGCCGCCGCCGTTGAGCACGCCGAGCAGGCGCACAAGCGCCGCATCGCGCAGCCACGCCGCACCGGCCAGCAGGGCGGGCGCCCCGGTCACCGCACGTGCCCCGGGACGAAATGGCCCTGCTCGTCGACATGGGCAGGGACATAGGTCGAGCCGGGCGGCGCGCCGGAAAAATGCGCGAGCAAAATGAAGCTGCCGATCATCAGCACCAGTGCAACAATCGCAAGCGAAGCGAGCACCTTCGGCGGCCAGGACGCGCGCTCGAACACCCCGGCCCTGGTGAAATAGAGAAAGACCGCATAGGCGACAAACGGCGCAAGAAACAGCGCAAGTTCGGTAAGGACCGGCCGGATCATCAGCCCGCCCTGCCGGCGCCATCCTGCAGCGCAGTGCGGCAAGCCTGCCGCGGGCGCCCGCGCCGGTGGCCTCCCCGCCGACCCGATCCGGCCTGAGCGATCGACCGACCCGGTCTGCCCGGCCCTTGGCATGGCCGCAGCGCGCTCATCCGGCATAGATCCGTTCATAGAGGTTGCGCAGGATGCCCGCGGTGACGCCCCAGATGTAACGTTCGCCGAACGGCATGGCATAGTACTGCCGCTCGATGCCCCGCCATTCGCGCTTGAGGCGCTGGTGGTTTGCCGGATGCATAAGAAACGTAAGCGGCACTTCGAACGCCTCGGTGACCTCGGCCGGATTGATTTCGAGCCGGTAGCCGGGATCGACACGCGCCAGCAGCGGCAGGATGCGGAAGCCGGAAAACGTGAGGAACAGGTCGAGGTAGCCGATCGGCTCGACGAATCGCGGATCGAGCCCGATCTCCTCCTGCGCCTCGCGCAAGGCGGCCGCAAGCGGGCTTGTGTCGGTCGGGTCGATCTTGCCGCCGGGAAAGGCGATCTGGCCGGAATGGCTCGGCAGGTCGGCCGTGCGCTGGGTCAGCAGGACCGAAGGCTGCGCGCGGGCCACGACCGGCACCAGCACGGCCGCGGGCCTGGTCGCCTTCACGCCGGCCCGCTCCCAAAGCTCCGGGTCGAGATCAAGATCGCCGCGCACCGCCTCGGCCGAGTGATCGGTCAGCGCTGCCGGCACGTCGCGGCTGAGGCGGGCGCGGGCGCGCTCGAAGAACTCCCGCACCGGCGCACCCGTCTCGTCGATCGGAATTCCCTCCTGGATCATCACAAGTCCTTCAAATTGTCGGCCGGCGCCATGATGAAAAATTCGCCCCCCGACGCAACGCCAAACATGCGCCGCCCGGCAATCTCCCGCTCCTCGCCGAGATCGACCAGGTCGTAGAGCAGCGGCCGCCTGACCTTGGCCCAGAGGCCCCGCCGCACATGTAGGTAGGGCTTGAGCCCCCCGGTATCGGGCTCAA
>Ga0073934_10002308_pt1 | contig 40533 bp, 33 predicted proteins | sample LarsenN4metaG_FD_76834 | JGI IMG/M metagenome (GOLD analysis project Ga0073934, IMG submission 76834) | Hot spring sediment bacterial and archeal communities from British Columbia, Canada, to study Microbial Dark Matter (Phase II) - Larsen... ...
AGCCTTCATCTGGGCCACCATCAATCGGGGGTATCGCGCCCGCCGCCGCGGGATGAAGAAGGAGATGTTCGGCTATGTCCCGGGCGGGTACGCCCGGATTCTCGAGCGGTTCCGTGAAGTGCTCGAAGCAGAAAACGTTCGCCTGAAGCTCCGCCATATCGCAACCTCGGTCGAACCGGAAACTGAAGAGACTGTCCGCGTCGCCTTCCAGAACGGTCACCAGGAAACTTTCGATCAAGTCGTTCTCTCCATGGCCGCTCCCATCGCTGCGCGCCTCTGCCCCGCGCTCTCCGAGGAAGAAAAGAGACGACTTCAGGGAATTCAGTATCTGGGCGTAATTTGCGCCTCCGTTCTCCTCCGCCAGCCAGCAGCAGGTTTTTATGTGACAAACATCATCGACTCGGAGGTTCCCTTCACGGGCGTGATTGAGATGTCGGCACTGGTCGAGCGGAAGCATTTCGGCGGAAATGCTCTCGTGTACCTTCCGAAATATGTCACCCCCGATGATCCCGCCTTCGCGCTTTCCGACGAAGAGCTGGAAGAGACATTTCTGGGGGCGCTGCTGCGGATGTACCCCTGGCTGAATCGCAGCGATGTCCTTTGCTTTCGCGTCTCCCGCGAGAAATACGTGATGGCTCTCTCTACACTCAATTATTCCGATCACCTTCCAGCCATGACAACGACTGTACCGGGAATTCACGTCGTCAATTCCGCCCATATCGTAAATGGCACACTTAACGTGAACGAAACACTGCAACTCGCGGAACGCGCAGCCCAACACCTGCTGGCGCAACCGAGGGCAAAGACTTCCGTCGCACGGGAGCCAGACTATGAACGCGACCAAGCCTATAGCGAGCCTGTCGCTGGACCTCGATAACCACTGGTCCTACCTGAAGACCCACGGGGACCCGAGCTGGAAGTCCCTCCCCTCTTACCTCGACGTACTTGTACCTCGCGTTCTCGACTTCCTGAAACAACGTGATTTGACCATCACTTTCTTCGTTGTGGGGCAGGATGCCGCACTGCCCAAAAACCGTGAACTGCTGGCGAGCATCAGCGCGGCCGGCCACGAGATCGGTAACCATTCGTTTCACCACGAACCGTGGCTCCACCTCTACTCCGAACCGAAGATTGATGCCGAAATCGCCCAGGCGGAAGAACAGATCGAGCAGGCTACGGGGAAACGACCCATCGGTTTCCGCGGGCCGGGATACAGTTTCTCTCCGGATACTCTGGAAGTTCTGGCGCGACGCGGCTACCTCTACGACGCCTCGTCCCTGCCAACGTTCCTGGGGCCCCTGGCGCGAGTCTACTACTTCATGACAACGAAGCTGAGCGGGGAGGAGAGGCAGCAGCGAAAGATACTCTTCGGCACGCTCCGAGATGGATTACGTCGCGTAAGACCTTATCGGTGGCGGTTCCGGGGAAGCGAATTGATGGAAATCCCTGTTACCACGATACCGATCCTAAAGCTCCCGTTTCACCCCAGCTACGTCCTCTACCTGAGCGGTTTTTCCACTTCACTTGCCCTTTCCTATTTCAGGGTAGCCATGCAGTTGTGTCGCGTCACAAACACACGGCCCTCTTTGCTGCTCCATCCGCTGGATTTCTTGGGATCCGATGACATCCATGATTTGGGTTTCTTCCCTGGCATGCAGATTCCGCGTATGAAGAAACTTGCCGTCCTCAGCGAGGTGTTTCGTTTGCTGGCACAGGAATACAAGCTGACCACGATGCAGGAGCATGCCCGGCAAGAGGCAGCCGTGCCCGGACTCCCGGTAGTAGAACCGAGCCCTGTGCGCAGGGACACCATCGGCTGGAGAAGCGAGACGAAACCGCATGAAAGCTGATCGGATCCAGGCCATCGACGCGGCAAGAGGAACAGCCATGTTGTTCGTCTTCCTCTCCCACTTTGGGTGGGTGTACTTCAGCCAGAATGGCGCAAGCGACTACCTCAGGATCTCAGCGCTAATCGGCCAAGTCGCTTCACCAGCTTTCATGATCATCAGTGGCATGATGCTGGGATACCTGTACCGGACAAGTGGGGGCGACTTTGCGGGAATCAGAGCGAAGCTAATCGACCGCGCGCTGTTTCTGCTTACCATCGGCCGGGTCTTCATCCTCATCGCCCACATCCCCGCTGCAGGGGGATTGTGGGCGGCACTCCACTGGGGATTCATAACGGACGCGATTGCCTTCAGCCTGATCGCTGGCTCCATCCTAATCACACTACTGGAACCGAAGGAAAGGATCCTGCTGGCCATGGGCACATTCGCTGTCAGTTCGTGGCTCATGGTTTCCTGGCATCCCCACTCAAAGCTTCTGTGGGTCGTCCAAGAAACTCTGGTTGGAACCACAGGCCTGCGTCATCTCGCCTTCATCTTTCCTTTCCTTCCGTGGTTCAGCCTGTACTTGGCGAGCACGTGTCTCGGCCAGCACCTCGGGGAGTGCCAGGTGGCGGGCCAGCCCATGAAGGCAGCCAGGACGTTTCGCAAGATTGCCCTTGCCGCCGTCTGTTTGTCCCTCTCGCTGGCTGGCAGCGTGGTCCTTCTCCAGAGCCTTGGCCTTCTTGAGACTTCGGGGCCGTTGAGTCAATTGACGTCTCCCTTCCACAAACTGCCACCCTCGCTGTCCTTCTTTCTGTTTTACGGAGGTATCGGGCTGCTCATCGCCTGCGCTCTCTTCCAACTCGAACAAGGCCATCGAGCACGTGCCTATCTCACCTTCACCAGCCTCCTGGGCCGAACCTCTTTGTTCGTCTTTGTCGTCCAGTACTACCTCTACTTCTCTCTCTTCTTTCCAGCGCGCCTACCATTCAGCTTTGTCTGGCCGATTTATCTTGCTCTCTCCGTAGTTCTGATCGGGTTCGTGGCCAAGAAGTGGCACGAGCAGAATGGGAATCGCTTGTTCACGGTGGGATACAGTCCGAAGCTGGATCAGACCATTGCTTCCACCGTATCGGGGGTTTTGGAATGGAGAACCGTCCATCAGAGGTCATCCTCATGAACAACAATCTGACGCCATTGATCGCCGAAATCCTTCGTGAACTGGAAACCGAGAAAGGAATCCAGTTGCCGCCCGACATCACCAACGACACGCCGTTGTTCGGCTACCAGGGAATCCTCGACTCGTTGGCGTTGGTGTCACTCGTCGTTGCTCTTGAGCAAGCGATTGAGGACAAGTTTGGGATTAGCGTGGGTCTGGCAGATGAAAAAGCGCTATCGCAGAAGAACAGCCCCTACCAGACGGTTGGTTCGTTGGCTCACTACGCCAGCAGTCTGATTGGGCAGGCGAGTGTACATGGATAGTCCGGTCACATTGATCACTGGCACCCGCAAGGGTGTCGGGAAGTATCTGGCAGAACGTTATGTCCGACTCGGTCATCGCGTCATCGGCTGCAGCCGCAACCCGGCCGACTGGAACCTAGACGGCTATTGCCATCATACGGCGGACATCGCCGACGAGGACGCCGCCAAGACCATCTTTGCCACAATCCGCAAGCAGCACGGGCGCCTCGACCATCTCATCAACAACGCCGGCATAGCGGCGATGAACCATTCGCTTCTGACCCCGCTCTCGACCGTGCACAAGGTTTTGGATACGAACGTCGTGGGCACGTTTCTCTTTTCCCGCGAAGCCGCGAAACTGATGAAAGCCAACAGCTACGGACGAATTGTCAATCTCACCACCATCGCCGTGCCGCTAAAACTGGAAGGGGAAGCCATCTACGTCGCTTCGAAAGCGGCTGTCCTCTCGCTGACCCAGGTCTTGGCGCGCGAACTGGCGGAGTTTGGAATCACCGTGAACGCCGTGGGCCCGGTGCCGATTGATACCGACCTGATCCGCGGCGTTCCGAAGGAGAAAATCGACCGGCTCCTCGCCCGGCAGGCCATTCCCCGCCTGGGAACGTTTGAGGATGTCGCGAATATCATCGACTTCTATCTGAAGCGAGAAAGCGATTTTGTCACCGGCCAGAATCTTTATCTAGGGGGCGTGTGATGTACATTGATTTCCTCTTGGATGCCTTCCGCGCCCAGAGCAGCGAAGATGCCCTGGTGTGGCGCGAGCGCGTGGTTCCCTATTCCTGGTTACTCGATGCCGTACTCCGCTGGAAAGATGATCTCGGCCAGGACGGAGTGACCCCCGGTTCTGTTGTCAGTCTGGAGGCGGACTTTTCGCCTTCCGCGGTGGCACTGCTCCTGGCATTGGTCGAGCATGGCTGCACCATCGTCCCCCTCACGTCAGCAGTCGAGCAGAAGAAGGAAGAGTTTCGGGAGATCGCGCAGGTGGAGGCAAGCATCGAGATTGATAGCGACGATGACATCCAAGTCAGCCCAACAGCACTGTACGCCAACCACCCACTGCTTCGCCGCCTGAAGAACGAGCGGCGCCCAGGACTTATTCTCTTCTCGTCAGGTTCAACAGGAAAAAACAAAGCGGCTCTGCATGACCTCGTCCCGCTGCTCGAGAAGTTCAAGGTCCCGCGGCACACCTTTCGCACTCTTACGTTCCTCCTCTTTGACCACATTGGCGGCATCAACACCCTCTTCTACACGCTGTCCAACGCTGGTTGCATTGTGACGGTGCAGGATCGTTCGCCGGACGTCGTCTGTGCCGCCGTCGAGAAGTACAAGGTCCAACTCTTGCCGACTTCGCCCACCTTCATCAACCTCTTGCTCCTCAGCGAGGCGTACAAGCGGTATGACCTCTCCAGCCTGCGCATGGTGACCTATGGCACCGAGGTTATGCCCGAGCGCACGCTGAAACGGTTCCACGAACTTTTCCCTCAGATTCAGTTGACGCAGACCTACGGTCTCTCGGAACTCGGCATCCTCCGGTCGAAATCGAAGTCTCCCGACTCGCTCTGGGTCAAGATCGGCGGCGAAGGGTTCGAGACCCGGGTGGTGAACGGGATGCTGGAGATCAAGGCGCGCTCCGCCATGCTGGGCTATCTGAACGAGCCCAGCCCTTTCACCAAGGACGGCTGGTTTCAAACCGGCGATGCGGTTGAGGTGGACGGCGAGTACTTTCGCATTCTAGGACGGAAATCAGAAATCATCAACGTGGGTGGGGAGAAAGTCTATCCCGCAGAGGTCGAAAGCGTGCTCCTTTCGATGAACGGGGTCGAAGATGTCACGGTGGGGGGGGAACGCCATCCCCTCACAGGTCACATCGTGAAGGCAAAGGTCAGGCTCTCGACGGGCGAGACACTGGCCGACTTTCGCAAGCGGATGCGGGCGTTTTGTCAGGACAAACTGCCCACCTACAAGGTTCCGCAGAAGGTCATCTTGGCGAGCGAACCCTTGCACAGCGAGCGATACAAGAAATTGAGAGCGGAGTAGATGGCAGTCTTCAAACCAGCAGAGGAAATGGTTCCGAAATCTTATTCGGAGGGCATGGGCGTGAACAGGTTGCGTGAAGTTGAACCTGGGAACTGGCGGGACCTGGAAACCATCTCTCAGCTTCACATGGAGCTGCTGAGTTCTGGCCCGATGGCAGGTCTCGGGGAAGCATTCATCCGCGAACTCTGCTACGCCGCTCCTTTGCGAGATGGGGTGCTGAGGGTTGCTCTCTACGAAGTCGAAGGTCGCCCCGCTGGCTTTGTCGCCTACACACCAAGGTCAATAACACTTCACCGCACTCTCCTGCGCAACCATTGGACCTCAGCGGTCCGGGTGCTCATGGTCTCGATGCTTCGGGACCCGCGTCGGCTGCTGCGCTTGCCCCGAGCGGTGCGAGTCGTTTTCTCCCGCCGGGGGGAGCAAGACCAAAACGAGGACCCGTTGGCAGAAATTGTCTCCCTCTGCGTCCGTCCAGAATACCTTACGCCCGAATTCGTCAGAGGCACGGGGTTGCGGATTGGAGACGAGCTGGTGTCGCACGCAGCCTCGCACTTTGCGCGCGCGGGCTTGCGAACGATACGGATGATTGTGGACGCAGACAACAAGCAGGCTCTTCTCTTCTACCACCGGCTGGGCGGTCGCTTTGAGTCTTCCGAACAAGGCGGGGAGCCCCGCACCATCGTGTGGCTTGACCTCCATTCAAACGCGGCTGCCCGCGGAGACGCCATACCCGAATGTTGGTCAGAGGAGTCGATTTCGATAGCCGCAGAGAATGAGGTCGAGAGCCATTGGACCTGCTATTGGGATGGGTTGAGAGAAGACCAGTCCATCTTTCGCATGGAGTCTCGAGACTTGGTCAAGAAACTCGAGAAAATAGTCCGGCTCGACCAGCGGATGCGCGTGCTGGACTTCGGCTGTGGCTTCGGCTTTGTTGCCGAGATGTTGGCCTCCAAAGCGGGAGAGGTCTACCTCTGGGACTCTTCCCCCAACATGCGTAGACAAGCCCGCGTAAACGTAGCCGGCCGGCCGAATGTTCGTTTCCTTGATCTCTCGAAGCCAGCCACGCTTCCGCGCCATTTGCGCTTCGACTTGATTCTGGTCAACAGCGTCCTTCAATACCTGACCCCGGCGGAGATCTCCTACTGGCTGAGCCAACTCCGTGGGCTGCTGACCCCAGAGGGGTGTCTGCTGCTTTCAGATTTGATTCCTTCGAATCACCGGCCCGCTCAGGAAATTGTCGATTACTTTCGGTTCGCTCTACGCCATGGCTTCTTCTGGCACGCCCTGGCGGCTGCTCTGCGGGAGTGGGGACGCTACAACGGAACCCGAAGGAGGCAACCCTTGTCGACGGTGAGCGAAGAGGACCTAAGTCGCTGGGCTTCTGGAGCCGGTATGGCTCTAACGTTATTACCAACCAATCTCACCTACCGGCGACAGCGAATCGCGGCCGCCCTGCATCCCGAGAATGGGATGAATTGTCGGGTCCTTCGCAAGGGAGCCAAGGAACCAATCGCAGCCGGAACCAACAGCGTCGATGACCAATATACCGAAGTCAATTATCGACAGTTCCAGGGGAGTCGCTGCTTGCGGCTGGCGCGCTCGATTGCCGGTGTTCTCACCTGGCCGGTTGTGTGGCCGCTGGCGATGGTCTGTCGGACCTCCAACATCCTCTTCCGATCCGCCTCTGAAATGCTGAGCCTCATTCCGTATCTCTTCGGTGTGGTTGTTCGAGGTGAGTTCTATCGGTTCGCGCTGCGGCGCTGTGGCCGGAATGTGATCATCGAGTTCGGAACGATCTTTGTCTATCGGGACATCTCCATTGGCGATCATGTTCTCATTGGCCGCTACAACACCATCCATCATTGCGACTTCGGAAGCTACGTCCTCACCGCCGAACACTGTGTTTTTCTCAGCGGATCCAAATACCACAACTACGACCGAACCGACATTCCGATGGCGTTGCAGGGAGGAAAGCTAAAGCGCATTCGGATCGCAGACGACTGCTGGATCGGTGCGCGCTCGGTAGTAATGGAGAACATGGGACGTGGCTCCGTTGTCGGAGCAGGCGCTGTGGTCACAAAGCCGGTTCCTGAACTCACCATAGTAGTCGGCAATCCGGCTCAGCCCGTCCGTCGGCGCGGTGAGCGCCAAACTGGAACGATCAGGAACCTGGTAGATCGCTCTGGATACGAGTTAGGGACATTCTTGTTCTGGCTTGGAAGCATCAGTGTTGGTGGCTGAGGGCACTCGGGAGAACGATGAACGGCAAAGGGCCAAGATGGTTCTTTTCGCATAGGGTACGAGTCATTGCTGGCATGCTCTTGACAGTGGTCTTGCTTGCCTGGGCGGTACGGGGGATGTCTCCCACCCTTGTCTGGCATGCGGTGAAGTCCGCGCGGGTTGAATGGCTAGCGGCAGGCCTTATCAGCATGATGGCGGCATTCTCGTTGCGCGCCCGACGCTGGGGAACGCTCCTTGCAGGAAGCCATGATCCCGGGTCCTTCCACGTTCGCCACTCTGCTGTCTTTATCGGCTTTGGAGCCAACTGTTTTCTCCCGGCCAATGCAGGAGAAATCGTACGAGCAGCCGTGCTTAATCAGAGAGGTTCAGTACCTCTGGGCGCGGCTGTGGGAAGCATCTTGACTGAACGGCTTTTCGATTTCCTGGTCGTCTTTCTCTTTCTTGTGGTGTCCCTCAGCGCCCGCGTGGCAAATCACACTGACGTCCCCGCCCTGCACCTGCTCCCCATAGGCTGGCTGGCGCTTACCATCGTGATCCTCAGCTTTGCCTTCACGTTGGCCGCTCACCGGCCAGAGTTGCTGACGCACTGGGTCAGTCGCTGGACGCGAGCCGTAGGTCTTGGACGTTTCATACCGCAAACCGAGTCAACTCTGCGGTCGCTATTGTCGGGAGTGAGTGTATTTCGTTCTCCCAGGCGGACAACTCAAGCACTGGCGGAAACGGTCGTGATGTGGGGACTTGTGACGCTTGCTTACTGGTGCTGGATGGCTGCATTCGGCATCAACTCGCTCGGATGGACCGCTGCCATGTTTGCCCAAAGCATCACAGCGCTGGCGATTGCCCTCCCGTCCTCTCCCGGCTACTTTGGACCTTTCGACGCCGGCTTGCGGTTTGCGCTGGGAACCTACTCGCTTCCCGTCAACACAATCATTGCCTACACACTCAGCCTACATTTCCTGCTGTTTCTGAGCCTCGCTACCCTCGGGCTCATCTTTCTTCTCCGACTCGGGCTCCCCTGGAGTGCACTTCTACAAGAAGCCACAATCAGGCCGGCAGCCCACAGCCCCTGGCGTGGCTCCGAGGACACGGAGCCAACGAAGCCTCTGGAGCAAACAGCGCAAGCAGTTGGTGGGGGCGCGCCCGCTCGCCCCGGTTTGCTGCATCGAGAGTAAGCCAATACAGCAAGAATACCAAGAATCTGCACTACCTCTCGCCGACGGAGACTGCACCTAAACGGGATTACGAGGCGTGGGCTTAGAGGACAACCGCCCGCAGGTTCGTAGGCGGGTTCGGGGGTGCCGTACCGAGAAACTCGTACGCGCCGATTTCCGGAACACCGCCTTGCGGCACGGTGTTGCCATCCAAATCCCGCGTTAAGCCGACGTTGAAGCCAGCGTTGATGTTCGGAGAAGTGGACTGCAAGTGATAGTTGTTTCCGGCATAATTCACGAACTGGGGATCACTGATCACCCGGCCGGTCTCCGATGGAGCTGAACTGGGATTGTTGAAATAACTGTTGTTGCTTCGATTCGCACTGGAAATCGACGGGATGCCACCCAGGCTCGTGTCGATGACGATGTTGTTTCGGAAGGAGAGCTGCGCCGTGTTCATGTTGTTCCACGAGATCGCGTTCCGAAACCCAGCCGCGCCGAGGTCGTTGAAGCGCATCGCAAACACATTGTTGAAGACGCGGGTGTAGTTGGAGGAAGTCTGGTTGCAATCCTTGCAGGAGATAGTGTTATAGGAACCCCAACCAGTGCCGATCGTGTTGTAGAAGATGTTGTAGTAAATCTCGGCATCGTTGACCCAGCAGCCCGACCCACACCACGCATTGTCACCTAAGAAAATGTGCTGACCACAGTTTGACCAAACGTTGTAGCGAAAGATCACGCGGTTGCCGGCGGTGAGCTGTATGCCATCATTGTGAATGCCAGCGTAATCGCTATAGTCGTGGATGTAGTTGCATTCGATGATCAGGTCGTTGATCTGGTCGTTGCTCCACCCACCGCGAAAGGCGTCTTCGCCGCCGCCGCGAGAACTTCCGTCCATTTCAATGCCGCGAATGGTAATGTTAGTGGCACTGAGCCCAATCTGCCCATCGGAGCCAGGTGAGCCATTCAGCTTGAACCTCCATGGGCTACCACACCCACCCACACCATCCAGGGTGAAGTTGTTGGCGTCCACAAACAGCAATTGGTCGGAAGGATTTGCCGTCACCTGGCCGTCGTAGCTGGCCTGCCAGCCGGTGTCGCTCCCGTGCGCTCCAATCGTGGCTCTCCTCACTGTGATGCCCGCGACGTTGACAGTGGGGAAAATCCCCGTGTACGTCCCGGCGGCAATCCAGAGAGTCGAGCCAGACCCAATCTGCGACCAGACAACCTGGTTGAAATTCGTCCAAGCATTCGTCCAGTCGGTGCCATTGTTCGCGCCGGTCGCGCCCGCGCGCACGTAGCGGTCGGCAGCGACTAACGGGGACGCGACAACCAGCAAGACACCGAACCACACAAGGAGCCTTTTCATCAGCTCGACCCGTCCACTTTTTCGTGCCGCCAATTTGGTGGCTTATGTTGCATGGATGAACTTTCGGTGTCAACTGTTCGATGGTTCAGGTCAGGAGCAGGCCGCCAGCCTGGCTTTGGTTCCTCCAATCCCGTAAGTAGAGAACCTTTGCAGGCCGGTGTGAAATCGCTTTCACACATCACCTGCCCTCTCACCAACACTTGAACGGAATCACCATAACTTACTGGCCAGCAAAGGAATACAGGCAAGCTGAGAATTCTCAGTTGGTACCTTACCTGCTTTGAGGGAGGAGGAGAGAATTGTTCAGATGTACGTCACCGTTGTCGGGACTGGCTACGTCGGGCTGGTTGTCGGAGCCGGGTTGGCGGATTTTGGCCTGCAAGTGACATGTGTGGACATCCAGCGTGAGAAGATCGAAAACTTGGCGCGGGGTGAGACCACGATCTATGAACCGGGATTGCAGGAGCTGGTGGCAAAGAATCTGAAAGCTGGCCGGCTGAGTTTTTCGCACAACCTGGAGCAGGCCGTCGAGCGTTCTCTCGTGGTTTTCCTGACCGTGCCTACGGATGCCGGACCCGACGGAAGACCCGATCTGACAGCACTGTTCCACGTCGGTGAACAACTTGCCAGTGCGATAGCAGAATACAAAGTGATTGTCGTCAAGAGCACGGTCCCGGTAGGAACAGCCCGCAAACTGGAGACTCACATTCGGGAGCACCAGTCGCAACCGGTGCCGTTCGATATTGTCTCAAATCCAGAATTCCTCCGCGAAGGATCCGCCCTCGAAACCTTTCTGCGACCGAACCGCGTTGTATTGGGTCATTCGAGTGAGTATGCCCTGGCCATCGTCCGGGACATCTATCGCCCTCTCTACTTGATTGAGACTCCATTTGTAATAACCGACAACGAGACCGCCGAATTGATCAAGTACGCCGCCAATTCTTTTCTCGCCACCAAGATCTCCTACATGAACGAGCTCGCCACTCTGTGCGATGCACTCGGCTGCGACGTGCATGTGGTGGCCAAAGCAATGGGTTTGGATCCACGAATTGGCTCCAAGTTTCTCCACCCCGGTCCGGGATTCGGTGGAAGTTGCCTTCCGAAGGATACCCAAGCGTTGGTCAATATGGCCGCCGACCAGGGCGTGGAAATGAGAATCGTAAACGCGGCCATTCGAGCGAACGAAGAGCAGAGTGGCCGGATTGTGGAAAAGCTTCGCGCCCATCTTGGTTCTCTTCGCAATAAACAGATTGCCGTACTCGGGCTGGCATTCAAGTCAAACACCGATGATGTCCGTCAGTCACCTGCTATCCACATTTGTAGGGAGCTGCTGGCAGGAGGAGCCAAGATCCGAGCCCATGACCCCGTTGCGAATTCGAAGGCAATGGTAGAACTGGGGACCGAAGGGATGAGTTACCATTCCAGTCCCTATGAAGCTGCCGAGGGTGCCGTCGCCGTGACCGTACTGACTGAATGGAATGATTTTCGCAATCTGGCTTTGGAACGAATGAAAGCTCTTATGAGCGGCAATCTGCTAGTAGACGCTCGTAACATCTACGAACCAAGCCGGGCCAAGGCCTTGGGGTTCCAGTACGTTGGCGTGGGACGGGGAAGTACAAGAGAAGTCACATCCGAGGTCGAGAAGCCCGTCGTGCTTTCACTCAATCCGTCCTGATCCTGGGTCTCCTCGCAATGAGAGTCTGCATGCTCGCGTACACATTCTATGAGAGCGATGCGCGTGTCATCCGCTATGCCTCGACCCTGGCTGAGCGGGGAGACTCTGTGGATGTCGTGGCCTTACGACGCCCCGGACAGCCCAATCACGAAGTTGTGAATGGAGTCGACGTACATAGAATCCAGGAGAGAACAATCAATGAGCGCGGCCGTCTGACCTATGTGTTCAGGATACTGCGCTTTCTCTTTCGCTCTCTCTGGATTATTTCGGCAAGACATGCCGGACGACCCTACGATCTTATCCATGTTCACTCCGTTCCCGATTTCTTGGTATTTGCCGCGGTGTGGCCCAAGTTGCTGGGCACACCCATAGTCCTAGACATCCATGACGTACTGCCTGAATTCTACGGAAGTAAGTTCCATGTGAGCGAGAAGTCACTCGTGTTCAAGTTGCTTGTTCTAGTCGAGCGTTTCTCGATTCGGTTTGCCGACCATGTGATCGTGGCGAATCACATCTGGCATCAGCGTTTAGTGTCTCGTTCTGTAAGTGAATTAAAATGTACTCCAATCTGCAACTACCCCGACCCCAAGGTCTTTTTCCCACGACAGAAAGAGAAGAAGGACGGGAGATTCATTATCACCTATCCGGGAACATTAAACTGGCACCAAGGTGTCGATATCGCCGTTACGGCATTCGCCAAGGTCGCCGACCGCATTCCCGATGCCGACTTACATATTTACGGTGAGGGACCGGAAAAGGATTCGCTCATTAGGCTCGCACAGCAGCTTGGGTTGAACACTAGGGTCGTCTTCCACGACTTTGTCCCCACAAGCCAAATCGCAAGCGTCATGGCAAACTCTGATCTTGCTGTTGAGCCGAAGCGAGCAGCCACGGCATTTGGAAATGAGGCAGCCAGTACCAAGACGTGGGAATTCATGGCACTTCGTGTACCCACGATCGTGTCGAAGACAAGAGTCCATTCCTACTACTTGGACGACACGATGGTGAAATTCTTCGAGCCGGACAATGTGGCAGAATTGGCAAACTGCATCCTGCTTTTGAAGGAAAACCCTGAGATTCGCGAGCGGTTGGTTTCAAATGCGACAAGCTTTATTCAGGCGAACAGCTGGGATGTGAGGAAGCACGCATACTTGGATCTAGTAGACTCTCTCGCCGGTCTCAGTTCCGAGGCGCAGCCCGGACAACCGAGCAGCAGCAGGCGCCCCGTAGCGGGGTGACCTTTTCGAAAACAAAAGGCGTTGCCCCCAGCGGAGGCAACGCCACTTTTCAGGCAGGAATGCGGCGCCGTCTATGGGCTTGTCAGCTTCGCCACAAGCTTTGGGGTTTCTTCAGAATGCTTGCGGAGACGAGCTGTCGGCGCTGAGAGCAGCCTTGGGCCGCAGATAAAGAACCACGGCGAGGGCGTACGCCAACAGGCATCCGACCACACCCAAGACAATCCCAGGAAAAGGCTGGACAAAGGCAGAGCGCGGGGTGACAAACCACGCCAGGACCACGGAAAGAGAGAGCACCGAAGCTCGCAAGAAGATCGCAAGGTATCGGCGTGGATCCAGGCCAGTGATCTGCCTTATTCGCATGATCTGAAACCCGTAACCAGTTCCCATTGCCACCAGTCCCGCCAAGGCTCCCCCGATCAGACCAAAGTATTTCACGGCAGGAAAAATGAGGACGAGCATTGCCATCGCCCTGATGCCCGTAAACAGACGGTGGAGCTCCGGGCGCCCGATGGCAAAATACACAGTTGCGATGGGTTCGCTACTTGTGCTCATCAGGGCGCTCGCAAAGATGATGGCAAAGGGGACTCCCACCGCAGCATAGGGACTGCCGTAGACAATGCGCAGCAAGTCCGCTCCGTAGAGACCGACAAAGAACACCGCGGGGAGACCCAGGAACGCAATCATTGCTGTGACTCTCAGAAGCATCTGATTAATGCGGGCTGGGTCATGCTGCACCTTGGAGAAGACTGGCATGGTGGTTTCTTTGATCAGCCGATTCAAGAGAAAACATGGCGTGTAGGCCAATGTCGCCGCCATGCTGTAAAGGCCCAGCTCGGCATGGGAGCGGAGCTTGCCGACAACAAAGATATCGCTGCGCAAGAATATGAAAGTCAGAATCGGCAGGCCCAGCATTCCGAACGCGTATCTAAAGAGGCCCTGCCAGGCGTCGCGATCGATGCCCGTTTTCGGTCGGAAGGGACAGATGATGTAGGACAGAAGGAAGCGAGCGGCGCCCTCGGCCACAAAACCGATCACAAGCGCCCATACGTTCCGCATCACCAAAGCAGCACCGATCGCCGTCAAAATGCCACAGATGCCGCCCAGATTGTTGATCATGATCCAGTGAGCAAAGTTCATTTGCTTGATCGCAACGTAGGCGCGAGGGCTGATCGCTCCGGTGAAGAGGGCGCTCAAAAAGGCCACCCGCACCAAGGAAACGAGGGAGGGATTCTCATAGAATCGTGCGATCCAGGGAGCCGCGGCAAATGCCAGCAGATAGATGCAAGAAGCGCGCAGGAGAGCAAGCCACCAGGCACCACTCAGGTAGGCCGGCTCCTGGCCTCTGGGATTCTGAATGACAGCCTCTTTGACACCAATTTCCGTCAATGCGTCGAGTGCACTGCTCGTTGCCAACACAATGGCCATCAGCCCAAAATCCTCTGGGGCCAGCAGGCGGGCCAGGATGATGTTTCGCACCAGCCTCATAAGGTGCTCAACTCCGTACGCGGCGCCCAGCCCTACACCCCCACGCACAGTGAGGGCTTCCAGGCTCGTTTTCTTACGCAAGTTCTCGAACCTCTGTCCTAACAAGTTGGTGAGGCCTTAGGTCCTTGGGAGGGAGTTCTCCATCCTGGTCCTAGTTGGTATGCGTGATTCGGTTGCACGCCTGCTCAATGTTCAGCACTTGAGCACCTGATGAGACCGCTTTGCGAACGGCAGCCTCGAATAAGCCTACTGATATCCCCCAGGGAGAAGGTTTCTCGGAAACATCATGTGTGTAGAAGATAAGCCAGCCCGGGGAAGAAAAGCTCCGGGCTATCCACCGGTCGATCCTCGCTGGATCCATTACATACTGGTAAAGCGCAACTGCCCGGAGTGCGGCCAGATCGATTTTCCCCGCATTGATGCCCGGAGAGATGCCTCTCATGGTGACAAAGCTTCTGCCAAGCCAGCGCTTGGAGGAAAGAGTGATTTCCCCATAGGGATAGGCGAAGTGACGTAGTTCGCTCCTTCCGGTTATGGATTGCAGAGCTTTGAGATTCCGCTCGACCTCAACCATCAGGGCTTCGCTGCTCAGCGCTGCAACAGAAACATGCGAGAAGGTATGGCAGCCGATCTCATGACCCCTGTCAGAAAGTGCCTTGATATTCGCTTCTGACGCAAACCTTCCCAGAGGTCCCTCGCTCCCACACAGGCCGGGTGCGACATAGAAAGTACCAGAGACATTGTATTCATCCAGGGTTCGTGCACCTGCAGTTACGGCTGATTCAGCAATGTCATCAAAGGTGAAAGAAACGATTGGCTCATCCAGGTGTGCAACCAGAGTCTTGCGACAGAATTGCCTAGCCAAGAGGTTTGAAACTGGATTCATCAGGAAACTCACGGGCCATTATCTTGATAAGCCCGTCATTCGGAACAGCTCGTGAGAGCGGGAACGACAAGTGAAGAACCCCGTTATTCTCGCCCACTTTTTCAAAACCAAAATCATCGAATACCCGTCCTGCCTGCTCGTTTTTCTTCGTCTTGCGATAATCAACGAAGAAAGCGTTCTTTCCCAGCTTCCCGCATAGACCCAGTACATATGTCAGATAGGCATGCTCAACTCGCTTTGATTGCACCCGGCAGCTGAACATGAGATCAACCATCCGAGGTTCTTGCTTTCGTATCACCGAAAATCCGACGGCACCGTAGGTGCCAAACTTGTCCGAGCAAGTCAGAACCAGGCAGAGAAGGTCGTCCGAATGCAACATTTGCTCCAATTGAGAGCGTGTGTACCGATTCCCAGAGAAGTTCATTTGATTGGTCCGCTGCGTCAGTTCGTAGACTCGCTCAATGTTCTCCCGGGTGAATGGCTGGATCGTTAACTCAATCCCACAGCTGCGCAAGAAATCAAAATAATCACCATCAAAAGTGGCCAAAGCCTCTTCTCTGACAATCTGGGCTTGATAATACTGTCTGCGCTCAGCGGATTCCTTGGTCTTCACAACGTCGAATTCATTGCGTGCGCACAGACTTCGATAGTCCTTGGCATCAAGACACAACACCTCAGGGCACATGGAGGCTACTTCGGCCCTTTCGAAGGGCGAATCGTCAACGAAGGCAAAGGTATCGAGCCCTATGTTCAATCGCTCGGCAATCCTCCTGACAGCTTGGGCCTTTGAACCCCAGGAGACTTGCGGGTACAAGAAGAAATCCTTCAAGCCAAAATGTTCAAGGGCAGTGAGCGCATCGTCGGGGTTGTTCTTGCTGGCGATGCTCAAGAGAATTCCGCGCTCATCCAGTTCCTGAAGAATCTCTCGTATTCCCGGCTTCAGCCGCAGATTGTCCAACCCATCCTCAATCAAGATACCTTCCCAAAACGTGTTGTCGAGGTCCCAGATAACCGCCTTGATTTTTCTCTCGCCGGAGCCACGGACGGGTTTTTCTTCGACTTTCGGGTATAGGCGATCATGCACGAAATCAATAACGCCAAAGAATAGAGTGACATCGCCGGACTCGGTGTTCGGAATGATGCTGATGTCAAACGGCCGACCGAGATCGACAAGGGCAGTGATCTCTGTCACCGGTATCTTGAATCGTCTGAAGCCTTCCACGGAGAGGCGCTTCAGAAAAGGAATATGGTACATCTTACTCTCCGGGCGAATTTCGATGGTCAGGTCCACGGGTTTGCTCTCCGGGGCATAAACCTCCAAGAGAAAATAGCTCGGCTGCTCTCCGCAACGATTCTGACTTAGGACCCAAGCACGGCGGCGATTCTGGAAGGCTGTAATCAGAGAATGGTCACCGAACTTGGCATTCCGAAAGGGAATCCGTTTTAGAACCTTGGTGGCAGCGTAATGCCAATACTCAATCCGACTCGCTTCCCGAAGGGAGAAAAGATGTGTGTGACCGGGTGCCCAGAGCTTGCCCCATTTCTTGAATGTGATGGCCGTGAGATACCCATAAAGGGCTTGCTTTGCCTCCACGCGAACGGTTCCCCTCAAGAACCGGCGGCACTTGCCGTCTGAACGGGCGGCGTAGAAATCGCAAGTGGAGAAACACCCGGGCGCAGCGCATTCCGTACAATGCTCGCCCCACTCGAGAATGGTCCTGCTGGTAATCAGCCCCTCAGGATCGCGCAGGTGGTGGCGGACGAAATCGGGAGCTTGCTCGGCCTGGATGGCTTCGCTTTCGATCTCAAACTCAAACATGACGAGTCTCTGCTAACGAGTTCGAGAGAAAAGTCTCAGTGCGTAAATCAGATAGATGATCCGGGATGCGTTTGGCGTAAGAGCTCAAACTTAAAGCGAGGTTTTCCCTTTCGCGTAGGCCCGACGTCAAACTCGAAGATTGCTTCGTAACCCTCCTTGACGAGGTCTTCATGAATCCCCTGGTAGGGGCTGTACGGGCGAAAGTTGAAGAACATGGGCACTACGGCATAGCGAGGCTGTGAACCGTTCGCCATCGTGAGGCTGGCGGGGCTGTCGAAGGTCTCCAGGGGTGCACTGTTGATGGCAAGCCGTCGAATCGTTTGCACTCGCAGAGGCAGGAATAGAGCTCCCGCCAACCTCCCAACGACTATATCGCCGTCTTTAACATAGCGGGCAAGGTCAACCTGACGGTCCACCAGAGTGGTTTGCACGTCAGCAAAATACTGTCCCATCACCCAACACTGGAACAGCAACAGGATCGGCAACAGAATGATCGGAGAACGACCCAACACCAGGAGGGCAAGCTGTTGCCCCTTCCTCCGAAAGGAGGTCAACACCAAGAGGGCCACGAGCCAAACTCCCATAAAGAGTGTCCCGGCGGAACCGTACGCAATGCCAGGTTGATCTCCCAAAGGCACATTTCGTCCGAGCTCGACGATCAGGCGGGCCGTCGAAGGCTTGAGAACAAGAAAGAGCGGAAATAACAGAAGCGCCCAAAGGCAAAAGGAAAAGATCCGTCCAGCCCACTTGTAGGGAGGTGACGGGACACGCGGTTCCGTCCACGCCAGGGCGCGAGAGAGAAACAGGCCGCCAAGAATTGCCATCCCCGGAATGGTCGAAAGGTAGCGGTAGTCCGGCTGAAGAGGATAGGTGCCAATGATAAGCCAAGCGCTGAGAACCCACGTCGCCGATGCGATTTCCAACACGCTCATTGATTGCAGCGTGGTTCGCATGCCTGCTCGAAACCGTAGCAAGAGCCAGAGAAAATAAAACCAAATCCCGGCGATCAGTGCAGGTGACCATCTCGCGATCCGCCAGAAAACAGGGGAAAAATCGCCTCTCTCACTAATCTCCAAAGACACGAGTGCCCGTCCGGGAATGGTCAGAACCTGTCTCCAATCCATCCCATAGGTCCCCTTTTCGGTTGAAAAGTTTTGCCGGATGGCTTCCCAGTTCGGAGAGAAATGGACGAAAAACAGAACGCTCAGGACGAGAAAAAGGGCCGCGAGAGCCAGCATCGCCCGGAAGCGAGTCTGCTGCTGCTCTTGAAAACTAGGATCGGCACTTTGTTTCGAGCGCCCAACACAGTAGACAGCCAGTCCTGCCAACGTCAGCGGAACAAACCCGGTGAGAAGGGCGGTTGGTTTCACCGCAACCGCCAGGGCCATTGCGACGCCTGATCCGAAGGCCGCAATCCTGGACTCTCGGCCTAACATCCAGAGGCCAAAGGAGGCAACGATGAAGAATGCCTGCATCGGTTCGGGCAGGCCGAGGCGACCCTGTGACCAGAAAAAGGGATTCAAGCCCAAGAGGGCCCCGGCAAGGAGAGCTTCTCTGCGTCCGGCTAGGCGCCAGACCAAGAGGGCGACGATAACCACGGTCAAAATGTTGGCGACTGCTGAGACGATCTGGGTTTGTGGTAAACCCACTCCCCATCTCACATAGACTTCCTTCAACACCCAGGTATAGGCAGGAAGCAACACGTATGACATCCCGAAGTCACCGGACAAGTAATCTCCAAACAACACCTTCGCCCGGGCGCTGCTTGCCCACCATCCCCCGTCAACGATAAACGCTTCCTCCACCCAATGAGGCGGATCCGCCGCTATGAAAACAAGATGGGACACCACGACCACGAGAAGAAGACTTATGAGCAGGACAATCCCTGCAGCCCTGCCCCGGAAGGGCGATGCGTGGTCAGGAGTCGCCGTGGGAGCCGATGTCCCGGAGCTTATGGCCGGATTCATCTGATCCTGCCTCGCTGAAGGAGGCGTGTGGCCATACCCCAGCTTCCCTCAGGTGGCTTTTCCAGCACGCCCGTACTGTTCTCAACTGGGCGAAGAGATCTTTCTTCCGACCTTGCCAATATCCAGAGCAGAGGTAGGAGAAGGAGGAGAGAAAGGACAAGAAACACGACTCCCCCGCGGCGATGCAGGGTGCCGGTGAGAAACCCCGCGTCTATGTGCATGGCCAGGAAGGAGAGAGTAACAATCCTCACTGCGTTCTTCAGGACGACGACTGGAATGATTGCCACACTGAAGATAGATCGTCTCCAGACTCCGCGAAGAACGAGATGACTCGCAATCAGACTGGTGATCAGAAGATCCACACTTGAGAGGATCTGCAACCGAACAGCCTTCAGAGGAAAGCTGCTGTTCTTTTTAGTTGGCAGTTTTCTTGAGCCGCGTGGAAGGAGGAAAGGATATCCTTGCGATGTTGCGTGTCCGCCTTCTCGCCAAGAGCCAGCCACTGAAGGCCACAAGAACCAAGATGAGTATTGTGGCGATCAACTCACGCTCTGATATCGCATAGTAGAGTCGGATGAACACTCGCCCGGGTTTTGTCCGAGACAGCGTCAGGTCGCGGAAGTCTGCCATCCATCGGAGAAAACCGACTCGGATGCTCGACTTCGATACGTCGATGGCAGAGCCGTTGGAAGCGCCTTCATATTCAACCGTCACGTACCTTGATCCTTTGCGTGGCACAGGCACCTGGAGAGCGAGCTGACCGTCTGCAATGCGATAAGGGACGGGAACTCCACCCACTATGACGGCGCGAACGCGAGGGACGTTATTCTCCTCTTTCTTCACCGTGAACATGATGCTGCGGTCAGTAGGATTATCAAGACAAATGACACTCGAAAAAGCTCTCACTTCATACTCACCCGGGTGAGTAAGCCGCACCACATAAAAGTGCTCGACGATGTGTCCTAAGCTCTGCCAGACCGCGGTCGGTTCGATCTCATTGACTGCTTGGGCCACTGGATTGAAGGAATCGATGCCTTTGGCGAAGAAATCATGATGCGCGTAAAACAGCAGTGGATTGTCGAGAAATGCGTTCATTGCCACGAGGAATCGCAACCGGGCTGTTTCTGCCGGGTACCGCCTAGCGCTGGGGAAGTTGGCGAAGCGCAAAGTCACCGACCGCAGGTGAGGCAGGGAGGATTCGGGGTTGCTGGCTGGCGAGACAAAATTTCCGGCGTTGACCGTTGCCCTTAAGTGGTGTTTTTTGAGTAGAGCCAAGACGTCTGGGGAGGCAGGTTTGCGGGGGAACACCATTACTGAGTCGTAGGGAAGCCCCGTAAGGCTGCTGAATTTTGCCATGCGGGCAAGCGCCTGTTGGATGTTCGTCTCATGGGTCCTCAACGGTCTTTCATCCTCAAACTCCTGGCCATCGTGATTGTTGCCGTGGATGGCAATGGAAAAACGCTCAGGAGAGTTGCGGATCAACGACATGACGTCAGGTTGGCTACGGTCAAAGTTCCACGGGATGAAGGCAATGGTCGTGTGGAAGTTGGCCTTCCGCATCTCATTCAAGAGGCCGACAAAACTCAAGTGCCCATAGGGTTCGGTCAACCACGGGTCATCGATGGTGAGGTTGGCAAAACGATGAAAGCTATGCCAGGCTTGCTCGCCGGCTGCATAGCGGATGAACATCAGCAAGGGGACAACGCGAGAAGCATCCAAATCGCCAACTGACTCGACATTGGCAAGAAAGAATATCTCCTGTCGGTTGAAAATTGCCCGGGCGAAGGCAGGATACTCTGAATGCCCCACATGCAATTGTAGAATCACTTGGGAGTCAGCCTGCGTGTCCAGAACGAGACCACACGCCTTGCGGGTATTCAGAGGTAATTCCTGGCCGGCGAGCTGGCGCACGACACTCCCGGGACCCACAATGGCGTAAGAAGACTGCCTAAGGGGAGTGGGCAACACTTTGCAGGCTTCGATAGTCCCGGCCGACCAATCCCGGAGAAGTTCCTGCTCCATCGCCTCGTTGACGTCAAGAAGCAAGAGAGGGATGTTTCTTCCCTGTCGGCGCTTGAGAGCAGCCAGAACTTCATGCCGATTCAGAGCAAAGACGGCGTTTCCACTCACAACCGCAGCCACTGTCTTCTGGTCACGCAAGACCTGCTGCAGGTGAGCCTGGAATCCGTGAGCACTGATTGACAGCACGTTCATCCGAAGACCATAGAATTCCGCGGCGAGTTCCACCCTGTGCCTCATGGAGGGGGAATCCGCGGGTGCATGGACGAAGATCAGGTCGGCGGCAGTGGCCGCGTTACATGGCCAAACAAGAAGCATCCCCAAGAGGAGGCTGTATTGCGTGAAACGGAGAGCTTGTCTTGCCACAGTTCTGGTTTGGACTGGCTTATGCACAGCCGCGAAGACTAGGCCATATGTTTGTAAAGCAGTTTTCCCGCAGCAGTTATCAGTCTGCCCAGGAGCTTCGCCCAGAGAATTCCACCCGGAAGTAGACTGCGCACATTCCCCCGGGCCGAAGCTATGAGGGGGACATCTACGAAGGGATGGCAGTGATCGGCAAACGGGAGCGAAACCAACCGACAACCGGTCAGCAGGCTTCTGATTTGGCAGAACACCAGTCCATTCCGCAACGGCTCGCGGGGAGCAGCAGTCGTTAGGCCAACCGAGTGGAAGCCATAGGTACGGTTGAGAGCTCGCAGCCATTCGGGGGTGTGAAACACGGATGCGTTCGGGTGGCGCTCTAGATACTCTGCCCAGCGCGAATCATGAATGGGATCAAACCGGGATACGGCCATGTTTCTCTGCACTTTCTGGATCACAACCGCTGGTTAACGAGCTCAGGCCTCATCTGGTGCCCACGAAAGCCGTCAGGAGAGCCTCTCTAGTATTGGCACTCTCTGTGTGAGTTCGTGGCGAGCCGCAGCAATCTCGGGTGCTCGCAACCGCGCATAGGCAACCGACATTGCAGCCACAATCCAGAACATGTACCCGTTCTGCCCCCACCCGTAGATAGCGACGTTGCTCATCAAGAAGCAGAAGGCCAATCCATTGGTGAAGAGTACCAAGCTGAGGTTCCGGTCGGGGCCGGGCAATCTGAGGAAGCTCTGCCAGCTCACAAACACCGCTTTCAAGAGTAGTGCGCCGATCAGCAAAAGCCCCACAAATCCTGTTTCTACCATCAACTCGATCCAAGAACTGTCACAACTCCGGAACCGATAAAGAGTTCCCTGGAATTCTGCTTCCAAGCCCAAGTCGTAAAAGGATCGTGGTCCGTATCCCCAGAGTTGCCGGTCTAAGCCACGGTTTACCGCCTCCAGGGAAACGCTGAGGAGAGAATAGCGATACTGATAGGAAGCTCCGATATAAGAGTCCGGATTGAATGTTGCCTGGTAGCGGTTCTTGATCGTCTCCAGAACTCCCGGCCTGGTCAGAAAAACGAACAAGGTGAGAGCAGCTATGAAGATCAAATGCTTCCGCATCCCTCTGTAGAACACAAACAAGAAGCCTAGTGAGAGCGCCAGAGCTAGCCACGGACCTCTGCTTTCTGTCTTGTAGATATTCAGAAACATCAGGAGAATGCCTACCCACAGGAGAATCGTCCGCGCTCTGGTCCTGGAGACCGCCACCAGGTGCAGTGCCAGCGGAATGGCGAAAGCCAGTGCCCCTCCAAAGAGGATGGGATGAGGAAAGGTGGAGCGAGTTCTCACCCCCCTCTGCGCATCCACCACGGGGCCTATTACGGTGCCGAAGCGGTGCTCGACGCGCGGAAAAACATCCATGACACTCCAAGACTGGTAGACTTCGAGCACACCGAAAATAGAGCACACAAGCAGGGCACCGACCACCGCAACCGAAATTCGGTCGATGGTTTCTGTAGTGGAAATCGTTTCTACCAGGAGGAAGTAGAGGAAGAAATACTCGACCGCTTGAGCGATGGTGGCCTTCAGGCTTACGGCCGGAACAATCGAGAAGAGGGTTGCGATTGTGGTCCAACCAATCGTCAAGAGCATCAGGTATCTCAAGGGGTCCTTGCGGTGTCCTGAGAACTTCCCTCCACTCAGTTTTCTGGCGAGGAAGAAGACTCCGACCGTAACAATGGCAATCCGATGAGTTGTGAGATCAACCAAGCCAGCGGGCCGTATCAGCGAGTCGACGGGAATGAGCACCATTGAAAACACCAGAAAGGGCAACGCCCGCTCCAACCCCCGCGTGGCGACGAGGAAAACCAGGGTGGCCACTACCAGCAGATTCAGGATGTGTACGAGCATAGTGTCGGTCTGAGTGTGCGGATTGTGCCCAAGGAAAGTGTGAAGCTACCTGATTGCTAACAGGGACGGTGACTCGCCTTCCAAGAAGATCCGGTGCCACAATTCCAGCACGGCAAGCGAAAAGATCTCCTTAGCGTATCCGGCGTGGTTCGTGCTCTCGTGTAAAAGGTGTTCTATCTGTTCTTGGCGGAAGTAACCCCGCTGGGTGGTTCTTCGATCGGTAAGTAATTCCCAGAAGAGCTTCTTAGCATCCTGTTGAAGCCACGAAACATACGGGACCGGAAATCCAGCCTTTTTCCTTTGAAGGATCTCGCAGGGGACTTTCCGCAGGAGAGTCTTCTTGAGTAGGTATTTCAAAGAGAAGCCTCTCAATTTGCATTCAGGACGGAGAGAGGCGGCAAATTCAAGGACGTGATGGTCCAACAAGGGGACACGCAGTTCGACGGAATTGGCCATGGTCATCTTGTCGGCCTTGACCAGCAGGTCGTCCGGCAGCCAGGTTTTGGAATCCACGTACAGCATTTGATCCAGTGTCGGCCGGCCACGGACAGCCGTGAAGAACTCTGTGGCAGCAGTGGAGAAGCCGTTCAATTGAACTCGGTCCTGAAACTCCCGCGTATAGAGCTCCGTTTTGTTCCGGTTGAAAAAGTTCAACGGCGTCGCCGTCCGGCTCAAGTAATACCCTTCCAAGGGAAGGGTCATTAACTTCCCGTATCGGGCGAGGCGGTCACTGCGGATGAGCTGGCTCAAACCCGCCGCGATGCTTGAGGCGGGCGTCCGAAGAGGACCGAGCAGCGTCTTGAGTCGCTCGAGCCAGACTAGATTGCGATAGTTAGGGTAGCCGGCGAACGCCTCATCCCCGCCTTCGCCGGAAAGCAAGACCGTGACGTGGTCTCTGGCCAGTTTGGAGACGTAGTAGAGCGCCACGCCGGGAGGTTCGCACACAGGCTCTTCCATGTGCCAGACATAGTTGGGAAGAAAGGCAAGGAAATCTTTGGCTGAGATGGTGATGTCGTAATGCTCCGTGCCATAGCGAGCCGCCGCCAATCTCGCAAAGGGGCGCTCATCCGTGCAACGAGGATCATCGAAACCGATCGTAAAGGTCTGCACCTTGCGACCGGTGGTTTCCACGGCATAGCTGAGCATGGCAGTGGAATCAACGCCCCCGCTCAGCAACACCCCAACCGGCACATCGCTGATCATGTGAGCGCGTACCGTGCGCGCCAAGAGCTCGTCCAATTCGTGTGCGGACTCCTCTATGTCTTGCCGATGCCGTGTGCTCGAGAAACGCAGATCCCAGTACTGCTTGGTCTGGATCCGGCCGTCTCGGGCCATGAGGTAGTGACCGGGTTTCAGCTTGAAAAGGCGTCGAAGCAGAGTCTGCTCGCCAGGGAGATACAGATGAGTAAGAAAGCGATCCAGGGTTTCCTCTTCGATTTCAGCGCGGACGGAAGCGTCTGCGAGAATTGCCTTGAGCTCGGATGCAAAGATCAAGAAGTCGGACGAGAGATAATAATAGAGCGGCTTGATTCCCACTCGGTCTCTGGCCAGGAGGAGGCGCCTTTGCTTTTCATCCCAAAGAGCAAAACTGAACATGCCCTGCAGCTTGGCGACAACGCCCTCCCCGCATTCCTCATAGAGATGGACAATGACTTCGGTGTCAGTGCGGGTGCGAAACCGGTGACCCCTGGCGACCAAGAAGGACCTCAACTCCTGGTAGTTATAGATCTCGCCGTTGTAGACGACCCAAACGGTTTCGTCCTCATTGGCAATCGGCTGCTTTCCACTGCTCAGGTCGATGATCTTGAGCCGCCGATGGCCCAACCCCACTCCCCGCGAGAGAAAAAGCCCCTGGTCGTCCGGGCCACGGTGTTGAAGAGTCTGCGTCATCTTCGAGATTGTCTCTCGCTCAATCGGACGGTCAGGGTCAGCCAGCGCCAATTTCCCGCAGATTCCGCACATCAGCCCTTTACCACCGCCTCGCTGCTGCTAGCTGTGTTTCCGAGCCCTTGAGCCCACTGCTCCAGTCCCAGCGACCAGGTCAAGACTCTGCACCACTTGCGAAAGGCAGTCCGAATTCGATCACGGTTGACAGAAGCAGAGGGTATGAGCAGACGCAACCCCAGGACGGACAGTCGGGCTGTTGCGCTGGCACCCATTGCCACGCGGTACAGCGAGGCATAGCCCCGACCCCTCCACTTCTCAAGAAACGTGAAGACGGATTGCCGCATGACGACATGCTGAAAGCCGTCGTCCTTTCTCTTTCTTGTGCTTTGTCCACCGTAGTGGATGACAGAGGCATCGCCGACATAGTGCACCTCGTATCCCACCCGGCGGATCTTGTAGCAAAGGTCCAAATCCTCGCCGTACATGAAGTAGTCCGTGCTAAAGAGTCTGACTCTCTCGAAAACATTTCTCTTCACGAGCAAGCACGTACCGGGCACAGCTTCAACCATGACAGACCCTCGCCCGTTCCCGTCAAAAAGAGGCTCAATTCCCCAGATTCCCAACTGGGGGAAGCAACGTTTGAGCCAGTCAGTGTTCAGGAGCTCGTTCACGATGGTAGGGAACCGATGAATACTGCATGTTTGCAGCGTCAAGTCCCGATTCAGAAGCTTGCAGCCGACGGCACCGATTCGCTCCGAGGATTGCAGAGCTGCATACATAGCTTGAATAGCCTTCCCCAGGACTTTAGTGTCGGGATTCAGGAAGAGAATCGTGCGCCCGGTAGAACGTAGAAAGCCCAGATTGTTTCCGCGGGCAAAGCCCAGGTTTTCTCCACTGCGGATGAGCTTGACGAGAGGAAATTTCTGCTCCAGGAGCTGGCAGGAATCGTCCGAAGATGCATTGTCCACGACGACAATCTCGTATACCAACGTGTCGAGTGAGGCTCGGAGGCTCGAAATGCATTCGACCGCATCCGCGCCTGAATTCCAATTCACGATGATTATGCTGAGGTCCATCTAGTCGGCCGGGCTTCCGGGTAAAGTCAACTTGAGACCCTACTTCCAGATCGTCTCCCGGAGGAGCAATCGTTGGATCTGCTGCTGCCGCAGATAGCGGATGACTTCTCTGTCGTCCAGTTGCGGAATGCGGCGAAGATAGCCGCTGATGAATCCGCAGAGGAGGCCGATGGCGCCGATAACAAAAGGTCTTTCTGGCAACCGCTTCAGACATTTGGCCAGCATGAAGAGGGGGTGGTAGCCGGCGATGTAATTGGCCCGGCCGTTTTTCACAGCGTTTTGCCAACTGCCATCAGCGGAACCGGTGTAGCGGTGGTGCACAATTTTCACGTGCGGGAGGCTGGCCGTCTGCCAGCCGAGCATATTGGCTTTCACTTCGTCCACGGTGTCCCACCCGGTGATGCGCGGCAGGCCACCAATGTCGTCCCAACACTTTCGCCGGTAGATCTTAGTGGCTCCGCGGACATGAAACGCGGGGCAGCGCTCAGGTAGCAACGTGCCGTTCTGTTGATGACAGACGGTCCCACCGCAGATGCCGAGCCGTGGGTTCGTCTCAAACGCCTCGAAGCAGCGTTGAAAATAGTCAGAGGCAAAGCTCAAATCCGCGTCCAGTTTGACCAAGAACTCCCAGTCGTGGGGGTGGATGCTGCCATAGCCTTCGTAGAAGGCCTGGACTACGCCCACCCCTGGCTCACGGAATCCGCGGTTCGGTCTCTGCACCAACGTCATCCAGGGAACGCGCTGAATATGACGCTGGACGATGTCGGCTGTGCCGTCTTCCGAGCCGTCGTTCACAATCACCCACTGCCGAGGCGTCAGGCTTTGCCGAACCATGCTGGCGATGGTGTTTTCGATGTGCTGGGCCTCGTTGCGCGCGGGGGTAATGACAACATAGCGAACCTGGTTTCGCTGGCGGGGAGAACTCATGACTTCTGGAGGTAACACCGACCCGCTTGAGTCAGAATACTGACTGCGAGTGCGTCTTGTGGATGAATTCCGTCACTTCGGCGGCGACGCGACGTTGCTGGACGGGGATGAGTTCGGGGTAGAGGGGAAGGGAGAGAACTTCGCGCGCGGCTTTTTCCGCCACGGGGAAGTCGCCTCCCTGATAGCCCAAGGAACGATAGGCATTCTGCAGGTGGAGAGGGATCGGGTAGTGAATACCGGTGGCGATGCCGGCCGCAGCCAGGTGCTCACGAAGCGCGTCGCGGTTTTCGGTGCGAACCACATAGAGGTGGTAGACCCCTCGCGACCACGTCGGTTCGTAGGGCAAAGTCAAGCCGTTGGGGCTGGATGCTAGAAGTTCGTTGTAGCGTGCGGCCAGGTCGCGGCGTTTCTGATTCCAATCGGGCAGGTGACGAAGCTTGACGCGAAGGATGCCGGCCTGAAGAGCGTCAAGTCGGCCGTTATAGCCTTCGAACTCGTGGTAGTACTTCTGCGCCTGGCCGTGATCGCGCAGCATCCGGACTTTCTGTGCCAGTTCGGCGTCGTTGGTGGTGACGGCGCCGGCTTCGCCGCAGGCTCCCAGATTCTTTCCCGGGTAGAAACTAAAAGCACCGGCACGGCCGACGGAACCGGCTTTACGCCAGCGATTGTCTTTGGGCGAGAAGTACTCGGCGCCGTGGGCCTGGCAGGCGTCTTCGATGACCATCAGGTTGTAGCGCTCGGCCAACTCCAAGATTGGATCCATCTCCGCCATCTGACCGTAGAGATGCACGGGTACGATGGCGGCAACAGGCGTGCCGCACTTGCGACTGATCAACCGGCGGCTTTGCGCGTCAAACGAGCAGCGAGTTTCGAGATAGTGTTGGAGCCGGTCCGGGTCCATGTTGCAGGTACGCTCGTCCACATCCACAAACTCGGTGCGAGCGCCGGCCTGGGAGATGGCTTCGACGGTGGCGATGAAGGTATTCGGGACCGTAACCACGGTTTCGCCCGGCTGGATCCCAGCGGCGATGAGAGCAAAACGTAGGGCATCGGTTCCACTTCCAACGCCGATGCAGTATTCCGCGCCGCAGAACTGCGCGAACTCGCGTTCAAAGCCCTCGACCAACGGACCCCCGATGAACCCAGCAGTAACCAAGGCACTCTTGAAGACCGACGTCAATTCGTCTTCGAGTGCCTCGTGCTGGGCAACTAGATCCAGCAAGGGGATTTTTCCGTTGTGCGTCACGGCGTGGCCTTCACTTCGGTCTCGACATAACGGAGGAAACGGGCGGGATTGCCCGCGACGATCGCGTTCGGGGGGACATCGCGGGTGACGACCGCGCCGGCACCGACGATGGCGTTCTCGCCAATCGTGACGTTGGAGAGGATGGTGGCACCGGAACCAATCGATGCGCCCTGCTTGACGACGGTCGGCTCGACTTTCCAGTCTTTTTCGGACTGGAGTTCACCCTCGGCATTGGTCGCGCGTGGGTAGGTGTCGTTGATGAAGATCACGCCATGGCCGATGAAAACGTTGTCTTCGATGGTGACGCCTTCGCAGATAAAGGTGTGGCTAGAGATTTTGCAGCGACTCCCGACCCGTGCGTGTTTCTGGATCTCGACGAAGGGGCCAATCTTGGTTTCGTCACCGATGGTGCAACTGTAGAGATTGATGAAATGGGAAAGCCTGACATTCTTTCCTAGCTTCACATCGGGAGCGATGCAGATGAATTCGTTCACAGGTAGGTCAACGCTCCCATATTTCGGACGGACTTATCGGCCGCCTCGAGCATCCTGACCACACGCAAGCCGGCCACCCCATCGTTGATCGGAGTCTTTCGGTTGAGGACGCAATCCACGAAGTAGGCGAGCTCGAGCCGGAGCGCTTCCGTCTGATCCACGCGCGGCGCCCACATATCACCGGAGCGGTAGCTGACCAGTAATTCGTAAATTCCCACCCCGTTCGTAACATCCACGCCCTTGTCATAGACCTTGATTTTTTCGTCTGCCTCTAGGTCGTTCCACACCAGCATGCGTTTTTCGCCCCCAATCAAGGTCGTGCGAACCTTGACCGGCGAGAGCCAGTTGACGTTGACGTGGGCGATGATGTTGCGCGGGAAATAAACGGTGATGAAGGCCACGTCCGTGAGGTTGTTCAGGTGGGTGGCACCGGTGGCAACCACGGCTTCCGGCTTCTCCTGAATCAGGTAGTCCATGATGGACACGTCGTGGGGGGCAAGGTCCCAAATGATGTTGACGTCATGCTGGAAGAGACCCAGGTTCACGCGGGTCGAGTCGTAGTAGAAGAGCTCCCCGAGAACATCGTCGTCGATCAACTGCCGGATTTTGCGCACCGCGCCGGTAAACAAGAAGGTGTGATCCACCATGATGGTGAGGTTTTTCTTCTCGGCCAGCTCGATCAACTCGTCTGCCTGCGCGGAAGTGGAGGTCAGGGGCTTTTCGACGAACACGTGCTTTCCGTTTTCGAGGGCAGCCTTGGCGAGCTCGAAATGAGTCCAGACAGGGGTCACGACGGCGACGGCATCGATGTCGGGCGCAGAGAGTATTTCTGCTACATCCGTGGTGATGTGGACGTAGGGATAGAGTTGCCGGGCACGCTTCAGGGTTTCGGCCCTGCGGTCACAGACGGTCACGACTTGAGCTTCTTCCAAGGAATGCAGGTTGCGCACTACGTTCGGGCCCCAGTAACCATAGCCAATGACACCGAACCGTAGTCGAGACGATTCGGTTGCACCGGGACTCAAGGTAGCGACGGCGTGCTCCGAAGAAATCTGCGAGCCGCCATTCCCGCCCGGCATGGCGCCCGCGTCTCGATAGGACTTCCTGGACAGGCGTGAGCGTCCATTGGCAGCAGAACGACGCGCGGGCATCAGCGGTGTCCCTTCGGAGTATTCACACGAAGAAATTCGGTGAAAGAATGCATTGCCTCAGTAGGCACCCTCACCGGAGAGGATGGCGCGCGGGGTTTGGAGGAGAATCTTGAGGTCAAGCCACAGCGACCAAGTCTTGGCGTAGCGCAGGTCGAGCCGTACCATATCGTCGAACTTGGTGCGGCTGCGACCGCTGACCTGCCAGAGGCCGGTGATCCCGGGCTTGACTTCGAGCACGCGCCGCCGGTGCCACAAGTCGTAGGATTCAAACTCATAGGGGATGGGCGGCCGCGGGCCGACGAGCGACATTTCCCCTTTGAAGACATTCCAGAGCTGAGGCACCTCATCCAGGCTGGTCTTGCGCAGGAAGCGGCCCATCGGGGTGACACGGGGGTCGTCTTGAATCTTATAGACCGCAGTCCCCTTCTTCTGCCCTGCCTCCCCTTTCATCTGTCCGGCGATGAACCGCTGGACGAATTCTTTGTGAATGTGAGGATCGTTGCTGACATACATGGAGCGGAACTTGAGGAACGTGAAGCGGGCGCCGCACTTTCCCACGCGTTCCTGGCGGAACAGGACGGGACCGCGCGAAGTCAGCTTGATGGCGGCTGCAATCCCAAGAAACACGGGTGAGCAAACAAGAAGAGCCAGGGAGCTGCCAGCGATATCGATGGCCCGCTTGATGGCATGGGAGATCTTCTGGCCGGAATTGCGCTCCTCCAAATCCGGAAACAAGGCAGAGGTGGTGGGGTGGGTTCGATCTTCTTGCTCACTCTCCTCAGGGAAAAAGTGAAAAGAGAGCCGGACCTGCTCGGCCCCCGCCAGCCCCAGTGCCGGGCGGAGAGCCGCCGTAATCTTGCTGCGAATGATTTCGAGGAGGGTCTGCTTGGGAACGGAGCCGACTTCGGTAAAAATAATTCCCAACAGAGAGTTTTCTTTGTGCCAGCCGAGGACGTCCGTTTCGCGGATGACAGAGGCCAGAGCAGAGGCCAGACCGGGGAAGAGTTTTTCTCTCGCCGTAGCATCGGAGAAAAACGGCGCTTGCAAGAGCATCAACAGAAAAGGCTTCCGCGAGCGCTCGGTTCGCTGCCGTTCCCAACTGAGCATGCGGATGAATAGGTCTTCCGGCAGGACGTAGTGGTGGCCGTTGCGGGCATGAGCGACGAGAAGGCGGGGGAAACCCCCTGTTTGCGTCTGAGCTTCCCGCTTGCGGAGGAGCGGCATTCTCATCTGGGATGTGCTCTAGGCAGCCACCGGCGCCTCGGCAGGTTGCGCCAGTGGGGAAACATGCCGGGGTCGCTGCCAGTCTGACACCGGGGTCACCCAGGCGGCGTCGACCTCCAGCGCAACCGAGCGCTGGAGGAGCGTGACCGAGAGAATGAGACGATAGTTCCCCTTGAAACCAACCAAGATCCCTTCCAGTCCATACAGCGAGCCGTAGTCAAGGCGCACACGCTGTCCGACGCGGAGAAACGGCCAGGGTTGCGCCGGCAACCCCGACTTGACAGCCGCTTGCAGGGCGGCGATTTCAGCTTCCGCAATCGGCACGGGTGAGCGAGCCATCCCCACGATCTGAATCACCTTGGGTGTGGTCAGAATGGGCAAGCGGTCCAGGGAGTTGAATCGGCAAAACAAATAGCCGGGGAACAAGGGGAGAGTGACCTGCTTGATGCGGTCCGACCAGCGGCGCCGACACTGATAAGTGGGCAGGAACCACTCGTAGCCTTTTCCGGTCAAGAATTCGGCGACACTTCGCTCGTGCCGCGCCCGGACTTGCAAAGCGAACCAAGGATGAGTGGCGCTTTCAGAATCCATTCTGACCTCGGATTCCCTCCCCAGGATTGACGGCAAGAGCTTGCAACTGGCTCAAGACGCTGGACAAGCTACCGCCGCAAGAGTCACACTCCTGACAGGCAATCGTTCGCAATTCACCTGCCAGAACAAGTCCTCAGGCGGGGCACAGAGGATGTGCGGTAGGTCGATTAATTACTTGAAAAAAGGGGAGTTAACAAGGGCAGGGGAGGCGCGGCTATCCATCCAGCTTTGACTCCTTTTCTTCGCCTAGAGGTGAAAGGTGAAAAAACTTGCTCTATTGACGTAAAGAGAGTGCAAGGTGGAATCCCCCACGTCAGACCTTGCGGTCTGGATGGTCTGAGACTATGGAGTTGGTATGGTGGCAGAGACTTCGTTGGAAAAGACGCTTTCCACCAGGCTGCCGTCGATAGCGGTCGCCACGTAGAAGTAAGTTTGCCCAGACTGCACGGTAGAGTCGGTGAAGGTCAGACCTGCGATCAAGCTTGAGTTGAGCTTGACATAGGGACCACCGGAGCGGTCAGCGCGGTACACATTGTAGCCCGCGATCCCCGGTGATGTGCTCGCATTCCACTGCAACTCAACCGAGTGCGTCCCACCTCCGCCGTTACCCCCGCTTGAGAAACTTCCTCCCGACTCACCCAGACCGCAGCCTGCGACAGCAACGGTCAAGAAGAAACAGAGAAGAAAGCTGGACGCCTTGGCAGTTGCCGGGTTCACGCGGTCCTCCTCACCGAGCAGCGTTACCCTCCGTCCTCTGATCCAGTCTTCTTGGCACTGTTCAGTGATGGGGAATTCAACCAACAGTTTCGCAGAAGACTAGTCATGCGCGTGACCCGTGTCAAGAGACAAAGGCAGCCGAGAGGTCGCGCGGTCACTAGGGGCGATGGGGGTTGGGTGAACGCGCGCTTGCTTTCACCTCAGATCGGACGTCGGTGTAGTAGCGACCATAGTAGCGATGCTGGCTGGCGGTCGCCTCGTTGAAGACCACGCCGATGAGCTTGGGATTATCCAAAGACTCCAAGGCTTTGCGCAGGAGCTTGCCGGGGGTCCTGCCTTCGCGGATAACGAGCAACATCCCGTCCGTCAGACGTGCCCACACGTTGACATCGGCCAAGGGAAGCAGAGGTGTGGAGTCCACGACGATCCAGTCGAACCAACTCGACAGCTGGGTGATGAGCTCGGAGAGTCGGGGGGATTGCAGAATCTTCAAGGGCTGTCCGGGCACGGCACCGGCCGGCAGGAACCAGAGTGGGACTCCATTCAGCCGATAGAGGTAGCGCGCAACCGATTCCTCTGCCTGCCCCCACTCACTGATCCCGCGCAGCTTCCCCAAGCCGAAAAGTTGCGACAGGCTCGGCTGACGCAGATCCCCTTCGACCAGGAGGGTTCGGAGTTTCGCCTGGGCCAGGGTGAGGGCGAGATTGGCTGCGACCAGGCTCTTGCCTTCCTCCACCACGCTGCTGGTGACGAGCACTTTCTTGATGCCCCGCTGGGCCTGCAAGTGGCGCAGGCGAGCGCCGAGCAAACGGAATTTCTCCGCACCCAGACTGTGTTCATCCGTGAGCGTCACCAGGCGGCTCTCCGGGCGCATGACGGGCTGCAGGATACGAATTTCCTCCAGGCCAAGGGACTCAGTTTCGACCGCACGGAGCAGGTCGGCTGCCATGGGGGCGGATTCGCCCGGGAAGGAACCCTGGCCAATGCGCTCGTGCTCGGACTGCTTCAAAGCCTCATACAGGCGACTCATGAAGTGTGACTCCCCCCGGCAGAGACGGTGTCGATTGGCGCGGGCTTCACTTCCCTGCCCCCTTCCAACGATTCCAGCATTTGCAGCAACATCTTCAGGACCGCCTTGCGATTCTGTGTTTGTCCATTGTCAGCGGCCGCCGCTGCAGTCTGTTCCGGCTGGAGACGGAAATCGGCCGCGATTTCCTCGATGATTTCCGGGTCGACGTTGCGTGCCTGGCGGGCGTAGGCAGCGATGAGGCCATTTTCGCACAGGGTATTGATCAGGCGGGGGATGCCGCGGGAGTGCGTGTGCACGACCTTGACGGCGGCTTCCGGGAAGAGATCGCGCGCGCGTCCCCGCGCGCCGGCGAGTTCCAAGCGCCGCAGGATGTAGCCCTGGGTTTCGGCTTCCGTCAGTGGCTCCAGCCAGGCCCGATGGGCGATGCGCTGTTTGAGTTGACGCAACTCCGGGGCATCGAGTTTGCGGTCGAGCTCGGGCTGGCCAGCCAGAATAATTTGAAGTAGTTTTTGCTGCGAGGTCTCCAAATTGGTCAAGAGGCGAATCTCTTCGAGGAGGTCGCGACGGAGCTGTTGGGCTTCGTCCACGACGAGCACCGTGGTGAGACCGCGGCGGTGGCGGTCGATGAGGAAATTGTTCAGCTCGAGCAACATTTCGCTCTTCGACTTACCGCCTGGGGAAAGCCCGAAATCCCCCAAGATGTACTGGAAGAACTGGGTGACGGAAAGGCGGGTGTTGAACACGTAGGCAAACGCCACCTGATTATGGTTCAGCAAGTTGAGCAGGCAGCGGATAAGCAAGGTCTTGCCGGTTCCCACTTCACCGGCCAGCACCACGAATCCCTTGTGCCGGCGGACGCCGTAGTAGAGGCAGGCAAGGGCTTCATTGTGGCGGGCGGTGGGGTAGAGGAAATAGGGATCGGGGCTCAGTTCAAACGGATTTCGCGTCAGTCCGTAGAATTTCTTATACACAGCAGTTAACCCCAATAAAACGCCGCAAGACTTCCTGCTGCCATTCCCACCAGCAGCAGCGTTCCGGCGATCCACTCGAAGCGTCTCCGCCAGGACTGTCGGCGCCGCTCTCGAGGCGTGAGCAGGGGCGGGATTTCGGCCAACACGGGTACCGACAGCAGACCCCCAAAATCCTTTTCCTGATAGATCCGGTCGTCCCACATTTCGGTTCCCGCCATTGCGAGAATCCCCAAGAACATGCCTGCGACCAAGCCGATCAGGCTGAAGCGGGAGCGGTTGGGCCAGTAGGGCTTCTGGGGCCGACTGGGAGGATCCAGGATGCGGAACTGCTCGCCCTGCTGACGTTTCTCCAAGTTGGTGGCCAACTCTGACTGCAGCTTCTTGGCCAAGAGGGATTCATAGTTCTCTCGAGACTGGTTGTAGTCGCGCGTGAGGTCGGCCAGCTGCTGTTCCCGGAGAGGAGTGAGGTTCAACCGAGACTGATACTGGCGGATTTGGGCTTCAGCTTCCTGGATCTCCCGTTTGCGATTCTGGATTTCGAGCTCGTTGGCCTTGCGCTGGCCCTCAATCTGCAGAAGGGGCGACAGGGCGGTCAATTGAGCCAAGTTCGTGGGGCGGGGTGCAGTCGCCTCGGCAGTGGGTTCCGAGGGAGCGCTCGCGATCTCTGTCTCGATCTGTTGTTTGAGTTTCTCCGTTTTCTCGATCTGCTGCCTCAGTTGCTGCACATCCGGGTGGCGCTCGGTGTAGCGCGTGCTGAGGTCAGCGAGCTGGCTCCGGAGCCGCTCCAACTCCAGTTCCAGCACCGCAGGAGGCGCCACTTCCGCACTCGATCCCTGACGCAGATTCGCCTGCAACGAGCGATACTGCCGGGCCAGAGAGTCTAGATAGAGTTTTTGTTGTTCGGCCTGGTGCAACCCCGCCATCAAGGCTTGCAGGCGATTCTGGAGTCCGGTGAGGATTTGGACGTTGCCCTGGAGTTGCTCGGGGAGCTCACCCAGATAGCGGGTCTTGAACTCCCGCAAGCGCTCTTCCTGGCGGGCGAGGTCACGACGCGCCCCCTCGACCTGATTCTCCAAGAAAGCTGTGGTGCTTTCCGACTGCTCCTGGCGCACGCGCAGGTTCTCCTCGATGAAGAGGGAGGTGAGTCGGCTGGTCACCTGCTGAGCCAACGCCGGATCGGGAGCCGAGTAGTAGACCCTGAAGGCTGTCAGTTCGTCCCGCCGGCGGTCAGCGCGAACCAGCTCGATGTTGATATCCTTGCGCATTCGGTCGAGAAGCTCTTCAGGAGTCAGTTGGGCGCGCTCCCGAGGATAGAGCTGGAGGTCGTCAATGATGCGGAGCAGACGGGTTCGGCTCAGAATCTGCTGGGTCATGCTCTGCAAGCGTTCCTGGAGATCGGCGGCCATGTTCGGAGTCACATATCGCTCCGGAACCTTCTGCTGCTCGACGAGAACCAGCGTTTCTGAGCGGTAGCGAGCGGGCAGCAGCCAGCCGGCACCCCACAGCAGGAGCCATCCAAGGAAGAGAGAACCCCCGAGCGACCAGCGACGCCGACGTACGATGGCCCAATAATCCTCCCAGGAAAGCAGGGGCTTGTTGTCGAAGTCGGTCTGCATGGTCAGCGCCCCAGAGGTCGTTCGAATTGATAGGCCAGGGACACCTGGCCGCGGTTGCTGTGTCGGCGGCCATCCCCAACCAAGATGCCCCGAAAGTCCTGCTGCACCCATCCGTAAGAGAAATTGAGCGAGAGATTCTCGCGGAGAGTGCAGGTCAAGCCAGTTCCGGCGGTCAGTATGCGCAGCGCTGCAGCGTCGGAGGCATTGACCGCGCGGCTGTCGCCGTACGCGAAGGCAAGATTGGCGCTCCAGAGGCGACCCAAGCGTCTGAGAAGGGCAGCGTCAGCCTGATGAAGACGCACGGCACCGAGCAACCCTCCCCCGTCGCTCATGCGACGCAGCAGCGAGAGACGCAAGCTGGTGCTCTCCCCTTGCCAGCCATAACTGGAGCCTGCTGTCAACGACCAGAAGGCATTAAAGACGGGGAGATCCAATCGAGCCACAAACGGGAAGGAAGCAATATTCAGCACAATCTGGTCATGGGCACGGGTGTACTCCGGCCCGGCGAAAATCGACCAAGTGTTATTGGGAGTGAAGGAAAAACTGTGAGAATACAGGACGGTATGCACCACCGCGCGTGCCTGTCCGAGGCGGAAGGTCATATTCTGGACACCGTAGGAGAATCCCACGGACTGGCGGCGCGTAAACTGGCGTCCGGCGAACACCCGTCCGGCCGCCACGCGGGAGTCGATGAGGCGTTGTCCTGCTCGGTCGGCGGCGGGCAGGTCACGGAAGCGGACGTCGGCATAGGTGCCGGTAAGACCGAAGACGCTGCGGGGTCCGAGTTGATAGGTGTAGTCCAACGCGCCCATGCCGCCGATGCGGCGCGCGATGGGTGTGATCACAGACTCGTTGGGACGATCCAGATTGCCGAATTCGGGCACTCCGGCCTGATCCAGGCGGCTGAAGGGGTTGGTGGTCAGGTAGAAGTTGGTCCGCAAGCGGAGAGAGGAGCGGCGAGTAGTTTGGCCCTGGAGGTAGAAGCCGAAGGCGTGGGTGAGCAGGTCTCGGTCTGCGAGCCGCTGATTCACCGCAAAGCCGGGCGAATAGTTCAGGCTCCATTGCAGACGGGGTCGGCGTTGTTCGAAGGCAATACCGGCCTCAATCAAATAGGTGATGTCGCTCACGCGATTGTCCCGGCTCTGGAGGGCATTGTCGTCAATGATGGTTCCGCCTCGCAGGGTGAACAGAAACCGGTTCGTGCGCGGCACCTGTGAGCGGACGGCAAGGGATGGCCGGTCGCCGCTGAGGGGTGCCGGAGCTTGAGCGGCCAGCGGTGGCGTAAACAGGAACAGCCCAAGCGCAAGACACAAGCAGTAACGAGTCATTCAGCTTCACGGCACCACGATGGTATCGCCGGGCTCAAGTTCCAAGTCCTGGTAAAACTTCTTCCCCTTGATGACTTCTTTGTAGTTGAAGGGGACAATCAAGCGCGAACCGTCTTTGTTGCGCCGCAGGACATAGATCTTGCTGGTTTTTGCCCACTGGGCAAAGCCGCCGGCGGTCGCGATGGCGTCCAAGACCGTCATAGGCTGCGCCAAGGTGTAGGATCCCGGCCGGGTGACTTCCCCCACGATATTGAATCGCTGACTGCGCACCTGCTGCACAATCACGGTGACCTGGGGATTGGAGAGATAGGCGCGCAGCTCCTCTGTGATCTTGGCTTGCAGCTCCATGGGTGTCTGGCCGCTGGCTTTGATCTCGCCCACCAACGGCAACGAGATACTCCCATCGGGCCGGACGGGCAGGGTGCGTGAGATTTCCGGTTCGCGCCAGACATTGATGGCCAAGACGTCATCGGGCCCGATGACGTACTGCTCCCCAGGTTCGATTTTAAACGGTTGGTCAGTAACCCGGATGGGCTTGGACGGGTCTGCCTTCTCTTTGCCATTCTCGGGTGATTGGGTCTTGGGTTGCTGGGCGGCACTCAGGGCAATGGCGGCGAGGACGAGGAAAAGCGGGGTGAGCAGCCATTTCGCGGAGCCAAGAGTAATCTGGCGCATGGGAATCCTTCCTCAGTCGGACGCGACTTCAACCGGCCGCGGGGCCACGGTGGCGCGTTTGGGAGGCACACCTGCCTCTTTGATCTTGTAGAGCAGCGCACGGTAGCTGATGTTGAGCGCCCGGGCCGCGCGTTTCCGGTTCCAGTGATTCGCCTGGAGGGCTTTGAGGATGATTTTGCGCTCGAGTTCCTGGACGGCCTGGCGAGTGATTTTCTTGAGGGAAATCGGGCCATCGACAGGGAGTTCCGGGTCGAAGGGTTTCGCGCGCTCGCGGTTGACGATTTCAGAGGCGATGGCTTCCTCGGAGCCCAGAATGACATAGCGCTTCATCAGGTTTTCGAGTTCACGGATATTTCCCGGCCAGTCATAACTCTGGAAGAGTCGCATGAACTCCACGGACAGCGAACGGGTCTGGCAGTTGTATTTTTCGTTGTGGAACTTCAGGAAATGATTCACCAGAACGGGCAGGTCTTCGGAGCGCTCGCGCAGTGGGGGGAGGTGGAGGTTGACGACATTGATGCGATAGAACAGGTCCTGGCGAAAGGCCCCAGACTCAATCTCGCGCTCGAGCTGGCGATTGGTGGCGCAGACCATGCGCACCTCAACACGTTTGTCCTCCTGGGCACCGATGCGGCAGAACTGTCCATCCTGGAGCAACTGCAGGAGCTTTGCCTGGAGGCCGGAATCGAGTTCAGCGATCTCGTCCAGGAACAGCGTACCGCGGTGGGCGAGCTCGACGCGGCCGGGCTTGGAGCCATAGGCACCGGTGAAGGCACCGCGTTCGTAGCCAAAGAGCTCGCTCTCGAGCAGCGTGCCCGGGATGGCGGGGCAATTCACCTTGACGAAGGGACCTTCTTTCCAGGGAGACTGCCGATGGAGCAGCTTGGCCACTACCTCCTTGCCGGTGCCGCTCTCACCGTGGATGAGCACGGGCACGTTGGCCGCGGCGATTTTTTCGATTCGCTGCCGGACCGCCTGCATGGCGGGCGAGCAGCCGAAGATGACATCATCGGGTGGCAGGACCCCCAGGGGTGTTGCGAAGGAATTGGATCCAGAAGTCAGCGCCATGGTTTATTCCTGTGAAGACACAGTATGGTTTTTGCTGCCCCTTGCTACCGTTTGCATTCAAGCCGCCAAACTTTTCTTCCCCGGACAGGCAACCAGGGGAACGCCGGAGGGGGCGAGAAGGTCACTATCCAATGAGATTTGAGCGGGTTAGGGGCCGTGGGGGCGCTTGTTGGGAGGTAGACACCTGAGACGGGTCGTGCAGAGGCCTACGACCGAGAGAGGGAAAAGTTTTTCACCCCAGGGAAGGGACTTTCCCTTGACAGCTTTGGGATCAGATGAGGGGACGGGTGAACTGCACGCCCCAGAGGTGATACTTGTCAGCCAGATCGAGGCGAACGACGCGAGCCTGCAAGGTGCGGACAAAATAGGGCTTGGAGGCAAGGTTGGGGAGGGGAGCCGAGGGAATCTCCAGCGACACCTTCGAGGAGCGCGGCAGGTAGCGCCGGGTGACGAGCAGGGCTCCGCCGGCACTGATGTTGAGGGCGTTGGCGAATTCGAGGAACTCTTTGCCGCGCTCATCCCCGCCGCGGACGAAGACTGGGATGGCTAGAGGTAGACGCTGCCAGCGGCGCCTCTCGGTAGTTGCCCTCCGGGCGACCACACACACTCCTTTGGCCGCATTCTGCTTGGCACCTGGAAGGCCAAATGGGATCGAAACACGGGCGTGCGAGGCCACGGAAGAAAACCCTAAGTCTTTGCGATGCTTAGGAGCGAATCGAGCAGACAGTTGTGCGCATTCGTGCCAGTCCCTGCCTGTGGCAAAGCGCAACGCTTTGACCTGAGAGGGGAACTCCGTTGCGCTTTTTGTCTTGACACTCCCGTCCGAGTTTCCTAGAATCCTCCTCGCTGGGGGGGTGCAGGGCATCGCTGGTCGCCCTGTAGCACGGGCCAGCCAGTAACATTCCGGGGTTGGCGTAATCCGTAAGGCTAAAGAGACGAAGCGCATCTGCACATGTATCCCGACCCAGAGGTCGCGCCCGCGCCGTCGCCAACACGAAACCTCCACACAGAAGAAGCACCGACCCGGGAGAGTTGGCCTGAATTGCCGGCGGGAAGCGCGGTTGACTCCCTCA
>Ga0073934_10002309_pt1 | contig 40533 bp, 33 predicted proteins | sample LarsenN4metaG_FD_76834 | JGI IMG/M metagenome (GOLD analysis project Ga0073934, IMG submission 76834) | Hot spring sediment bacterial and archeal communities from British Columbia, Canada, to study Microbial Dark Matter (Phase II) - Larsen... ...
GAACCTCGGCTGCGCGGCGTCGTCGCCGAGCTTGGCCCGGAGCTTCTTGATATGGGCGTCGACCACGCGGTCGTCGCCGAAGTAGTCCGCCCCCCAGACGCGATCCAGCAGCTGCTCGCGCGACAGGACGCGGCCGGGGTAGGACGCCAGGGCGTAGAGGAGATCGAACTCCAGCGTTGTCAGCTCCACGCGTTCCTCATCCATCCAGACTTCCCGCCGCCCGCTGTCGATGCGCAGGCCGCGGAAGCTCAGCACCGGCGCCTGCTCCGGAGCGGCGCCCCGGCCCCGCCGCAGCAGGGCCCGCAGGCGGGCGGTGAGTTCCCGGGGGCTGAACGGCTTGGTCACGTAGTCGTCCGCGCCGACGGACAGACCGACGACCTTGTCCGTCTCTTCGGACTTGGCGGTCAGCATTACGACGTAGACCGGGGATTCGGTGCGCAGCTGGCGGAGGACCTCAATGCCGTCGAGGCCGGGGAGCATGATGTCCAGCACGACGACGTCTGGGCGAAACGACCTGGCCTTCGCCAGCGCCGCTGGGCCGTCCCGCGCCACCTCCACCTGGAATCCTTCGCTCCGCAGGTACGACGAGAGGAGGTCGACGATACTTTCCTCATCGTCCACGACTAGGACCTTAGGCACGCCTGCATTGTAGCGCAGGTCGCTGAACGAGAGGGAACCGGACCAGCAATCGCCACCCTGACCGGAGACCCTCAAGGACATACATCGTGGCGGCCGCCCACTGCCTCTGCTGAGCGAAGTGCCTTATTCTTGTGAAGAGCGCACCAATTCGCCCCACGGGTGAACCGAACGATCCCTGGGTGGTGGCCGGCCACCGGAGGCGTTGTCTCCACCATGGTGAAGTGGATGTGGCTCAGATTGAACGGACCGGCCGCAGCGATGGTGGGGACATCGAGGTTAGGGATGGCCGTCTGGGCATCTGGCCCCTGGTGGCTGGGCACCTTGACCTCCGGCACCACCGTGTTGATCATCCCGTCCCGGTGGCTCTCCCACGGGTCCGTCGCCCGGCGCATGAGCACCGCCCGCGCCCGCCTCACCCATCCCGACCGTGCAGCGCCCCCAGGACCCGGCACAATCCCGTAGTATTGCGGGACACGACGCGGACGGCCGCGCGGCCCACCGCGCCGACACTTGGGCAGGCAGACGCCTTGCGTAGAGCCTATTCAACGGCTTTGCGATGAGCCGAAAAGCCCCTACACATGCGGGGTTTGTGGCGGTGAGGGAGGGATTTGAACCCTCGAGAGACCTTGCGGCCCCTACGGCATTTCCAGTGCCGCCAGTTCAGCCGGGCTCCTGCACCTCACCGCGAACCTCATCATTATAGCCCGCAGCCCGGAACGATGTCTGCCGGAGGAAGGCTTTCCAGCTCCCCCGAACTTCCCCCCACGGCCGATGCCCGACGCTCATGACCTGCTCCGTAGAGTTCCATTGTTCGCGGGCTTCAGTCCCGACGCCCTCCACGGCCTCGCCGGGCAGATGCGCCGGCGGACGTTCAAGCGGGGCACGATGATCTTCCACAAGGACCAAGCCGGGGACGCCCTGTATGTGATCGAGTCGGGCCGGGTGCGGATCTTCCTTCCCACGGAGAGCGGCACGGAGCTCACGGTGGAAGTCTCCGGGGCGGGCGATGTGTTTGGGGAGCTCTCGCTCCTCGACGGCCGCCCGCGCTCGGCCAGCGCAGAGGCGCTGGAGGAGACGGCGGCGTTCATGCTGGGGCGGGAAGAGTTCAAGGCGGACCTCACCGCCACCCCGCAGCTCGCCGTCGCGCTCATCGAGCTGTTGAGCATGCGGCTGCGCCACGTCACCGAGTACGCGGAGAGTCTGGCGCACCTGGACGTCCATGCCCGGCTGGCCCGGACGCTGCTCGAGATGGCCGAGCGCTACGGCGTGGACCGGAACGGCATCGAGATCGACTTCGACCTGACACAGGCCGACCTCGCCACGATGGTCGGCGCCACCCGCGAGCGGGTCAACCGGGCGCTCGCCGCCTTCCGGTCCCAGGGGTTGGTGGAGCTGCGCGGGCGCAAGATCGCGCTGCTGAACGCCGGCCGCCTGCGCCAGCGCATCTACTGACCCGTGGGCGCCCTCCACACGTCGACCGCCGAACTGCTCCAACGCGTCGAGCTGTTCAGCGGGCTGAACCGGATGGTCCTGGCGCAGGTCGCCGCCCACGTGGACACGCTCCGTCTGAACGACGGCGATACGGTGTTCACGCAGGGCGATCCCCCGGGCGCCCTCTACATCGTCGGCGACGGACATCTCGGGGTGTTTGCCCGGTCCGGCGAGGGGCAGAACGAGGTGCGGTTGAGCACGCTGCGCCCCGGCGAGGTCTTCGGGGAGATGGCGCTGCTCACCGACGAGCCGCGGTCGGCGACCGTGCGCGCCGACGGCGGCGCCCAGGTGCTTCGCCTGGAGCGCGACCGGTTCCTCGAGCTGGTCCGCCGCGAGCCGACGGTCGCGCAGGTGATCGCCGCCACGCTCACCCGGCGGCTGCGGAGCAACGTCAAGGTCATCGTCCAGGGCGAGCAGGCCCTCGTCTCGACCGTCCAGCAGTCGCTGGCCCGGCACGACGCCCAGGCCAGAGACCTGATCCTGCGCGCCGCCCTGCTCGATGACCTGTCGCCGCCCGTCCTGCAGCTCGTCTTCGGCGATGCCGCCCTCCCCGTGGCGGCCCATCTCACCGAATTGGGCGTCGCCACCGATCAGCCCGCCGGGCCCGTGCTCAGCATGCTGCGCGAGTCGGCGGCCCACGCGCTCGGCCGGGACGGCATCCGCGAGTTTGCCGATACGACCGGAGCGGCGCTCGCCGCTGCGCGCCGGTGGCCCGCGGCCCTCAGCCTGTTCTTCCGCTACGGCGCCCGCGAAGGATTCCTCGCCACCCTGGGTCAGGCGGTGCGCGATCCGGAACCGCTCTCCCGCGACGAGCTGGCCCTCTGGCTGGACCGCGTCTCCGATGATGAGGCATCGCGCGACGTGGATCTGGCCCTGGCCAAAGCCTCGCTCTGCGAGGAACGGGATGATCCGGCCGCGGCGCTGAGCCTGCTGCGCCGGACGCTGGGCGTCGCCATCCAGGAACATCATGCCGGCGGGCGGCGCATCAGCGCCGAGATCGCGCGCATCGCGAGCGAGATGGGCGATGAGCCCTCGGCCGCGCTGCGCTTTGGGCTGGAGATCGCGCCGACGAAGCCGCTGCGGGGGCCCGTGGTCCGCCTGCTCTTCGTCGGCGCCGCACTCGTCCTCGCGGCGTTCGCCTTCTCGCCGGGCATGGATCTGCGGCTGCGGTTCGCGCTGCTGCTCGGCGGGGCGATCGCGCTGTGGATGAGTGACAGCGTCGCGCCGTCGGCGGTCAGCCTGGCCCTGCTGGCGAGCTGGATCCTCTCGGCCGTGGCCACGGCGGATCAGGCCGTCGCGGGATTCGGCACGAAAGACTGGTTGTTCGTCCTTGCCCTCATGGGCCTGGCGGCGGCGATCGCCCGCTCCGGTCTGCTGTTCCGGGTCGGCCTCCTCCTCATCCGGCGCATGCCGCGCGGGCTCCTCGGGCAGGCGGCGACGCTGATGCTGACGGGGGTCCTCCTGGGGCCGGTGCTGCCGACGGCCATGGGACGGACGGCGCTCACCGCCCCGCTGGCCCGCGGGATCGCCCAGGCGCTGCGCCTGACACCCAACGAACCGCCGGCCGCCATCCTGGGCCTGTCCACGTGGATCGGCTCGGGACCGCTGCTCTTCACCTTCCTCAATGCGTCGCCCGCGTGCCTCCTGGCCTGGGCGCTGCTGCCGGAGGCCAGCCGCCGGCGCTTCGATTGGATCCACTGGTTCATCGCCGCCGTCCCGCTTACCGCGCTGATCGCGGCGGGCATGCTGGGGGCGATGTTCCTGGTGCTGCGGCCCAGGCTCTCGGGAGCGGTCGCGCCCGAGAAGATCGACCTGCAGCTCGCCGTGCTGGGGCCACCGTCCGCGCGTGAGATCGCCATGGTCGTCATCCTGGTGCTGACCATCGCGGGCTGGGTCATCGGGACCTCGATCCACCTGGATGCGGCGACGGTCGCGGTCCTCGGGTTGATCGCGGCCTTCCTGACCGGGAACCTCGATCACCGCGCCTGGCGGGACGTGGACTGGGGCTATCTGATCTTCTTCGGGGTGCTCCTGGGGATGGGGCGGCTCATGGGGACGCTCGGACTGGACCGGCTGGCCGGAGAGACCGCGGGCGCCTGGCTGACCAGGGCCGGCATCACCCCCTTCACATTCGTGCTCCTCACCGGCGCGCTCGGGATGATCGTCTCCTCCCTCGTCGGCGAGCAGGCCGTCCTCTTCCTCAGCCTGTCCCTCATCCCGGTCGCGACGGTGATCGGCATCGACCCGTGGATCGTCATCATCTCGGTGCTCTCAACCGTCCTCGTCTGGCTGGTCCCGGCCACGACGCCCGAATACGTCGCGGCCTACTCCGCCTCCGAAGGTGTGCTGTTCAACCAGGCCCAATCGAGGAAGGTCGCCGTCGCGCACGCCGCGGTGACCCTTATCGCTCTTAGCATCAGTACGGTGTACTGGCGCTGGCTCGGATTGATGTGATGACGTGTCCCCGCTGCGGCTTCACGAACCCGGAGGGCTTCGCCTTCTGCGGGAGGTGCGGCTCACCGCTTTCCGGAAGGGCGGCCGCACCGTCATCCGGAGAAGAGCGCAAAGTCGTGACGATCCTCTTCGCCGACCTCACGGGGAGTACGATGCTGGGCGAGCGGCTCGATCCTGAGCAGACCCGGGGGATCATGGCTCGATTCTTTGCCGCCATGTCGGGGGTGATCATCCGGCATGGGGGCACCGTCGAGAAGTTCATCGGCGACGAGGTGATGGCGGTCTTCGGGCTCCCCGCCGCGCACGAGGATGATCCCGAGCGGGCCGTGCGGGCCGCGATCGAGATGCACGCGGAGCTCGCCCGGCTGAACGAGATGGTCGGGCGTGCCGGCGACCCCCCCCTGCGTATGCGCGTGGGGATCAACACGGGCGAGGTCATGGCCAACCCCCAAGCCGTGGAGAAGGGCGAATTCATGGTGACGGGGGATGCCGTGAATGTTGCCGCGAGGCTCCGCGCGGCCGCCGACCCCGATACGACGCTGCTCGGCGAACGGACGCACCAGGGCAGCGACTGGATGAGCGAGCAGGAAGAGATCGGGGCGCTGCAGCTCAAAGGCAAGGCGGAAGCGGTTGGAGCCTGGCGTTTGAACGCGCTGCGGGCCGAGCCGGTCCGGCGGCGGAGGCTGGACGCCCCGCTGGTCGGACGAACGAACGAAGTCGCCCTGCTGGACGGGACGATTCAGCGCGCCGTCCGCGAGCGGCGGCCCCAGCTTGTCACGATCCTCGGCCCTGCGGGAGTGGGAAAGTCCCGTCTCTTCTCCGAACTCACCGGCACGCATCCCGAGGCCACCGTACGGTTGGGACGGTCCCTGCCCTACGGCACAACCTCGATGTGGGCGGTGGCGGAGATCCTGCGCGCCGATTGCGGTATCCTGCGCAACGATGCCCCCGCCGCGGCCGGCGCGAAGTTGAACGCCCGGCTGGCGGCGCTGCTGGCCCCCGAGAGCACGCGGGAACACGAGGCCATCTACACTCAGCTCTCCCGCGTCCTGGCGCTCGGGCGGCGTGAGGAGGCCCTGCGCGGTGAGGACGCCCGGGAGGAGCTATTCTGGGCGCTTCGACGGTTCGTGGAGATGCTGGCGACCCAACGCCCGCTGATCCTGGCGTTTGAAGACGCGCACTCGGCAGACGCCGAACTGCTCGATCTCATCGAATCGCTCGCCCGCACGGCCATCGGGCCCATCCTTCTCGTGTGTCTGGCCCGCCCAGAACTCCTTACCCTGCGCTCCGGCTGGGGCGGCGGACAGCCGAACCACACCTCCCTGTTTCTCGAGCCGTTGCCTGAGGCCGAGACCCAGACACTGATCGCGAGCCTGCTCTCCACCACGAGGGTCCCCCCCCAAGTGCAGGACGTGATCGGCCGCGCCGGAGGCAACCCGTTGTTCATCGAGGAGGTTCTGCGGATGCTCCTCGACCGGGGAACGCTCAGGCGCGTGGACGGCCGTTGGGAGGTCGTCGGGCAGGTAGAGGGGATCGTGCCCGACAGCGTCCAGGAGGTGATCGCGGCCCGTCTAGATCAACTCGTGCGCGAGGAGAAGCTCGTCGCCCTCGACGCGTCGGTCCTGGGGAAGGACTTCTGGGCGGGGGCGTTGGAGGCGATCTCCGGCCACGGCGGGGACGTGCTCGCTTCTCACCTCGCCGCGCTGGCCGAGAAGGGTTTCCTCAGCGAGCGCGGGGAGTCGCGCCTGGCGGGGGAGCGCGAATTTGCGTTCAACCACATGCTCATCCGCGACGTCGCGTATTCGATCCTCCCGAAATCAGTGCGCGCCAGGAAACACCGCGCCTTCGCCGAGTGGTTGGAGCGGGTCCTCGGCGACCGTGCCGAGGAGTTCGCCGACCTGCTCGCGCATCACTGGCTCCAGACCACGCGGTTGGCGGAGGAAGTGGGGAACCCGGAGCCTGAGAGTGCCCGCCGGGCGCTGCGCTACGCGCTGCTGGCCGGTCATCGGGCGGCACGTGTGTATGCCAACGACCAGGCGCTCGCTCACTTCCAGACGGCCCAGGCGCTTGGCGCCTCCCTGCACGCCACGGACGAGCGCGTCGAGGCTATCGCGGGTCAGGCCGACGTCTATGCGCTCCAGGCTCGCTGGCCCGAGGCGTCGAGGCTCTACCAGGAGGCGCTGGACTACCATCGGCAACACGGCGACGTCGTGGCGCAGGCAAAGATGCAGAGCCGTATGGGCAGTGCCTTCAGCGGGATCTTCGACTTTCGCCAGGCGCTGCCGCACGTGCAGTCGGCGATGGAAGCGTTACGGACGAAGCGTGACGAGCGGGCGCTGGCCGCGATCTATCTGCAGATGGCGCGCACACACACGGCGATGGGTCAGTTGACAGAAGCCGAGACACACGCGCAGACGGGCCTGGCGCTCGCCAGGCAGCACGCGCTGCTCCCCCAGATCGCCGAGGGGGAGTGGGCGTTGGGCTTCATCAGCATGATGCTGGGGCGTGACGACGCGATGGAACAGTTCGCACGCTGTGTCGAGATGGCCGAACGGGTCGGCGAGCGGGGCTGGGTGATCCTGGGACTGGCCTGGGCGGCATTCCGCCACCGCTGGCGCGGGGAGTATCCGCAGGCCCTGGAGGCCTATGCCCGGGCGCTCGGCATCGCCGAGCAGACGAACAACCGGCCGCGCATCGCCTTCTGCCTGATCGGATCCGGGGAGACCCACTTCCTCTCGGGCAACTGGCCGGCGGCGGGGGAAACGTGGGAGCGGTATCTAGCGATGAGCAGCGAAGTGCCTGCCTGGGTCGAGCATGTCCGGGCCACGACCGCGTTCATGGAAGGCAACCTCGCCGGCGCCGTGGAGTGGGCTGAGCGATTCCTCACCCATGCCGAGCGTCGCCGGGAGGTCACCAGCATCGTCCTGGCGATAGATCGCTGCGCCGCCTTCTATCTGCGCGCGGGGAGGATCCAGGAAGCCCGCCGGGTCCTCGACGATGCCCTCCGCCGGTACAGCGCGCTCTTCTGGAGCGCCTTCTTCCACGCCCTGGCGGCGGAGGCGGCGCTCGCCGATGGAGACGCCGTCGCCGCGTCGGATCACTGCGCAAAGGTGGACGCGTCGCCCTGGGCCGACGTCCGGCCGCTTCGGGCCAGGCGCCTGCACGCGCGCGGGATGATCGCCCGCGCGTCCGGCGACCCGGCCGCTGCCATCGCCTCGCTGAACGGGGCGGTGGAGATCTACCGGCAGATCGGACAACTCTACGACTGCGCGCGGACGATCGAAGAGCTCGCCGGATTGCACGCGCAGCGGGGGACGGCGGCAGATCGAGATCTGACGGCCGCCCTGCGCGACGAAGCCCTCGCATTGTACCGGAGGGTCGGCGCCGGCTTCGAGGTCGAACGGCTCCACGCCGTCTCTACGGACGCACCTTAGGTCCGCCGGGAGTCCCCCCCGCAACCCGGTCCAGGAATCCTCCGCGAGGGGTCGAAGGCTAATTCCCACGCCTGTCGGGAATTGGAGGGAGTTGTGCAGACTGGGACGTTGCTAGCCCAGCGCTATCGCATCGAGGCGAAGCTCGGCGAAGGCGGCATGGGGGTCGTCTTCAAAGCCCACGACACCCTCCTCGATCGAGCGGTGGCCGTCAAAGCCCTCTCCCCGCAGCTGCTGGGCGACGACGGGCTGAGACGGTTTCTCCGCGAAGCGCAGGCCGCGGCCCAGTTGAACCATCCGAACATCGTCGCCATCCACGATGTGCTGGATGACGGGCAGCAGCGCCTCATCGTCATGGAGTACATCCCCGGCAAGACGCTGCGTGAGATGCTCCCGATGAAGTGGCAGGATGCGGCCGAGGCGGCGCTTCAGGTCTGCAGCGCGCTCGAGTTTGCCCACGCGCGGGGCATCGTCCATCGCGACATCAAACCTGAGAACGTCATCCTCACGGACCAGGGCACGGCGAAGGTGATGGACTTCGGGCTGGCCCGCAGCGAAGGTCGCTCCCGGCTGACCCACAGCGGGATGATCGTCGGCACCGTGGCGTACATGGCCCCGGAGCAGGCCCTCAGCGGGGCGGCTGATGTGCGCACGGATCTGTACTCACTTGGATGTGTGCTGTATGAACTCATCACCGGTCGGCCTCCGTTCCAGGCCGACGATCCCTTCGCAGTCATCTCCATGCACATCAACGTCCCACCCGTCTCTCCGCGTTTCCACGTCCCGGACGTTCCGACGGTGCTGGAGGCCGCCGTCCTGAGACTGCTCGGCAAGGATCCAACAGAGCGGTTCCAGTCGGCCAGGGACGTCGCCGGCGTGCTCCAGGCCGCGCTCGCGCCCCTCGAAACCGACCAGGAGACGGTCTTTGCCGACATCACGCCGTCGGCGTCGCTGTTCGACCTGCTGGTGCGCGGCCGGCTCATTGACCGCGAGGAGGAACTCGCCGCGCTGAAGGGGGCGCTCGATGCGATGCTCTCGGGTCGGGGACAGGTGCTCCTCATGGCCGGTGAGCCGGGAATCGGCAAGACCCGTCTGGCCGACGAGCTCCTCGTCTACGCCCGGCTGCGCGGGTGCATCGCCCTGACCGGCCGCTGCTACGAGCAGGAGGTGAGCATTCCCTACCTTGCCATCGCCGAGGCGCTGCGCGAGGCAACCCGTTCGATGCCCGATGATCGCCTGCGGGACGCCCTCGGGCCGCACGCTCCGGAAGTGGTCAAGCTCGTGCCTGAGCTCGCCCGGCGGATCCCGGATCTGGCGCCGAGTCCCCCGCTCGAACCGAGTCAGGAGCGGCTGCGCCTGTTTGAATCGGTACGCGCCTTCATCGCCGGGATCGCCAGGCTCCAGCCTGTGGTCCTGATGCTGGACGACCTGCACTGGGGAGACGCGGCAACCCTCGAACTCCTCCGCTATCTGGCGAGAAGCCTGCGCAATGATCGGATTCTGCTGCTAGGAACATACCGTGACGTCGAAGTCGACCGCGCCCACCCGCTCTCTACCGCGCTGGCGGAGATGAACCGCGAGCGCCTCTACAGACGGATCCTCATCCGCGGCCTGACCCGCGAGCACGTCGCGGCGATGATCCAGGCCGTCTTCCAGACGCGCAATCCGGTGTCGGTCGAGATGCGTGATCTCATCTATCAGGAGACCGAGGGGAACCCGTTCTTCGTGGAGGAGGTCCTCAAACACCTGGTCGAGACCGGGGCGATCTACCGCACGGAGGCGGGATGGGAGCGCAAACCGATCGAGGAACTGGACGTGCCGCAGTCCGTCCGCGAGGTGATCGGCCGGAGGCTGGAGCGGGTCTCGGAGGCCTGCCGCCGGACGCTCACGCTCGCCTCGGTCGTCGGGCGCAGATTCACCTTCGAGGTGCAGCAGCAATCGGCGGGCACCTCGGAAGACGAACTGCTCGACGCACTCGACGAGGCCAGCCGCGCACAGTTGATCAGAGAGCACGGCGCCGGCCACCAGGCGGCGTACGAATTCGCCCACGCCTTGATCCGCGAGGTCCTCTACGACGGACTGGCGCACCGGAGGCGGATGGCTCTCCATCAGAAGGTCGCAGAGGCGCTGGAAGTCGTCTACGGCACGCGGAGCGAAGAAGCCGTGGAAGACCTCGCGTACCACTTCACGCATGCCCAGGCCGCGAGCGTGGAGAAGGCGATCGACTACTCGCTGCGGGCGGCCAGGAAATCCATGGGTCTGTTCGCGCACGAAGAAGCGGTGCGCTTCTACCGGAACACGCTCGATCTGCTCCGTGAGCTCAAGGACGAGGCGCGGGAGGCCAACGTGCAGATCGCCCTCGGCCTCGCGCTGACCTATCTCGACAAGACGGACGAGGCGGTCGCCGCGTTCGAGACGGCGCTGGCCTTCTATGAGACGCGCGGGGATCGCACGACCGTGGCGCGCATCCACCGCCTCATCGGGCACGCCCTGGAACGCCACTGGGAGTTCCAGCGCGCGGTGACACACCTCGAGCGGGCGCTGGCCGGACTCGATCCCGCCACTCAGCTCGATGACATCCTCCAGACGCACGTCGACCTGGCCAGAGCCCACGCCTTTCTGAACGAAGACGACGCCTCGGAATCACACGGACGAGAGGCCTTGCGGCGGGGCAAAGAGGCAGGATCTCTTTCGATTCAAGCCCACGCCCTCACGACGATGGGGCTGACGGCGTGGCACCGAACGGGTAGACGAGAAGACGCCGCCGTGTACTACAGGGAGGCGATCGAGGTCGCCCGTCGGGCGTCCGATGTCGAAGGGTACTACGCCCTCGGGCGGGCGCTCAACAACCTGGCGATATTCTATTGGGAGCGAGGAGAGCCGGAGCAGGCCCTTCCTCTGCAGCATGAAGCCCGAGAGGCCGCCGGGCGAGCCAGAGACACTGAACAGATCGCTTTCCACAACCTTCAGCTCAATCTATCCTACTTCACCTTGGGCCAGTGGGTCCGCGCACGGGAGCACGTCATGGACAACCTGGGGCGGCCGCTCTCCCGGATCAATCAGCAATGGTCGGAGCTCAGGCTCCACTGGATGAATGGGGAATGGGAGTCGGCCGCCGATGTCAGCCGGGCCATCCTCGACTATTATCGCGATCAGCTCGGCCAGGGCGTGGTGACCGCGGGGGGTCAGCTCGTCTGGCTGCTCGTGGACCTGGAACGCCGCGAGGAGGCGGCGGAGGTGGCGGCGTCCATGCTTCCCATGTATCTGGAGGACCGACGCTACACGGCCTGGGCCACCTTCATCGCGCTTCCCGAGGCCCTCGCCTTGGGACATCGCAGGGCGCCGTGCGAGGAGCTCTGTACAATCGCCGAGGAGTTCGGCCGAACCAGCGATGCGCCGATTGCCATCGTGGCCGCGGGGGTCGGCCGGGCGGCGCTCGCTCTCAACGATGGACAACCGGGGCGGGCCGTTGCGGTGCTCGAGGACGCTCTCGCTCAATTGGGAGAAGGATTTGGACCGGTCATCAGGGTGCGCGTCCTCAGATGGCTCGGGAGGACGCTGCGCGCACGCGGGGCCGACGGCGACCTGAAGCGAAGCCGTGAGGCCTTCGAGGAGTGTCTGACCCTGTTGGAGCGGATGGGCGACCGTCGGATGGCCGGTCTGATCCGTCAGGAGCTCGCGGAGGTCCCCTCGGTCTGATGATCGGAACGCTCCTGCATCAGCGCTACAAGATCGAGGTCGTCCTCGGCGAAGGCGGCATGGGTGTAGTCTACCGCGCCCAGGATACGCTGCTGCGGCGTCCCGTGGCCATCAAGACGCTCGCCCCGGGGCTCTTCGGCGACGAGGGCGTGCGGCGCATCCTGCGGGAGGCGCAGTCGGTGGCGCGGCTGCACCACCCCCAGATCGTGTCGATCTTCGACGTCGTGGAAGAGACGGGCTCCTACGCCATCGTCATGGAGTTCGTCGAAGGCCAGATGCTGCGTCAGCTCATCCCGGTCCCCACCGACCGGCTGCTGGAGATCACCCGGCGCATCCTCGAAGCCCTGGAGTACGCTCACGGCCAGGGGGTCGTGCACCGGGACATCAAACCGGAGAACATCATCATCGCCCGGGACGGGACGGCCAAGCTCATGGACTTCGGCCTGGCCCGCTCGGAGGGGCGCAGCCGGCTGACGCAGACCGGCATGATCGTCGGCACGGTCGCCTACCTCCCGCCGGAACAGGCGCTGGGCGGCCAGGTCGATGCGCGCAGCGATCTCTATTCCCTCGGCGCCGTCCTCTACGAAGCCGTCACCGGCAAGCCGCCGTTCGAGTCGGATGATCCGATCTCGGTGATCACGCAGCACATCAACGTCCCCCCCGTGGCCCCGCACTGGCACAACCCGTCGATCCCGCCCCAGCTGGAACAGGTGATCTTGAAGCTCCTCAACAAGGATCCCACCCGCCGCTACCAGACCGCGGGCGAAGTGGCCAGGGCGCTGGCGGACGTGGGGAAGGCGCCGGGGACGGCCGAGATGGCCGGCGGGACCACGCTCGGCGCGGCCGGGCCTGAACTCATCGCGCGGATCGCTCGCACACCGCTGGTCGGACGCGAGGGCGAGGTGCGCCGGCTTAAAGAACTTGTCGACCAGACCATCGTCGGGCGGGGCGGCGTCGCGCTCGTCACCGGGCCCCTGGGCGTGGGCAAGACCAGGCTCATGGAGGAAGGGGCCACGTTCGCCCGGCTGCGGGGCGCGACGGTGATCGGCGGCAAAGCGTACGACAGCGCCCCGCCGTATGAGCCCTTTGCCCGCGCCCTGCGCGACCTGGCGCGGGGGGTTGATTCCGAGACCCTGGCCGCCCGTCTCGGGGAGTTTGCTTCCGAGCTGATGGGGCTCCTCCCGGAGTTGGCGCGTCAGTTGCCCCGCGTCCCCGAGCGCGCCTCCGGGGCGGAGGAGGAACGGAAAGCCCGGCTCTTCGCAGGGGTGGCGCACTTCCTGACCTCCGGCGCGGCCTCCGCGCCGATCGTCCTGCTCCTGGACGACATGCACCTCGCCGACCCGGGCACCTCCGAGCTCCTCCAGCATGTGGCCCGTCGCGCCGAGGCGTCCCGGGCACTGCTCGTCGTCGGATACCGTCACGACGACATCCCCGCCACGCCGGCCGGCCGGTTGTTCGGCCAGATCGTGCACGGCCTCACCCGCGAAGCGTTCTGTACGGCGATCCCGCTGCAGGCCTTGACGGCGGACCAGGTCACCGATCTGATCCAGCAGATGGCCAACCACCGCACCCGGCCGCAGCGGTTCGCGCACCGCATCTACGAGGTCACTCAGGGGAACCCGTACTTCATCGAAGAGGTGATCAAAGGGCTCTTCGAGCGAGGCGCGCTCTACATCAAGGACGGACAGTGGAGCACGGATTTCGACGACGCGAAGGACTACTCGATGCTCGAGATCCCCTCCTCGGTGCACAGCGCCGTGGAATCCCGCCTGCGGAACCTGGGGGAGGAGACCCGGCAGGCGCTGCTCCCCGCCGCGGTCATCGGCCGGCAGTTCAGTTTCGATGTCCTGCAGGCCGTGACCGGACAGGCGGAAGAGGGCCTGCTCGAACGGATCGAGGAAGCGGTCCGGGCGCAGCTGATCCGGGAGGTCCGCGCCTCGGGCGAGGATGTCTACGAGTTCGCCCAGCCCATGCTGCGGGAAGTTCTCTATGACTCCATCCCGCGCAGGCGGCGGAGACTGCTGCACCGTCAGGTGGGAGAAGGGATCGAGCGCGCAAGCGGGCGGCGCCTCGACGCGCACCTGGAAGCGCTGGCCCTGCACTTCGCCGAGGCCGAGGATGCGGAGCGCACTATCCGATACGCTCGAATGGCCGCGGGCAAGGCCTCGGCGCTGTATGCGCACGACAATGCGGCGCGCTTCCTCCAGATGGCGCTGGATGCCGCGGAGGAGCTCGACCGCCAGCCGGATCGGGTGGCCCTCTTCGAAGAACTTGGGGACACACGCCTGGCCGCAGGACGCCGCGATGAGACCATCCGCGCCTACGAAGATGCGGTCCACCTCTGGAAGAGCCTTCCCGCAGCGTCGCCTCTGGACGGCGCCCGCCTGTGCCGGAAGCTGGGCGAGCTGGGCCGGTGGGGATGGACCACGCCCCGAACGCGAGAGTACATCCAGGAGGGCCTCCGCCTCCTCCAGGCCACGCCGGATGCTCCCGAGCGCATCAAACTCATGGTAGCCCAGGCGTCCGACCTGTACTGGCTGCGCCGCGAGGCCGACGCGGATTACGAGGCGGCCGATGCCATCGCGCGCGAAGCCTACCGGCTGGCCCAGGCCGCCGGATCGCACGAGGACATGTCCGCCGCTCTGGATGCGCTGGCCGGGATCTACTGGCAGACGGCCCAGTTCAGGAAGATGAAGGCCGTGACGCAGGAGCGCGGGCCGATCCTCGAGCAGAGCGAGGCCAGCGTAGAGATCATCGACTATCTGGCGATGCTCGGACGAGCGCACACCTTCCTCGGTGAGTTCGCCGATGCTGTGGCCGCCTACCAGCGCGTATACGCGGAGGCGGACAGGCGCGCGAACCACCTCGGCCTTCTGCACGTCTCCACTGATCAGGCGTGGGTCCACGCCTTGTGGAACCGGTGGGACGACGTGGAGCGGTGGGCGGGGAGGTATGAGGAAGACCAGCGTCGGGCCGGCTACGACCTGCCTCTGCACCGCCGTGTCGCAGCGTACCGCGCCCTGGCGGCAGCGGTGCGGGGATCGACGGAAGCCACGGTGGAGATCTTAAACACCATACCCGGCATGCGGACGGGACACCCCAACCTTGCCTGGACACTTCCGTTTGGCCAGCTCATCCCGACCATCGTCCTGGGCGACCGCGAGCGATGCGCTCCGCTGCTCGATGAGGCGCTCCAACTGGCGGAGGCGCCCTACGCGAGATTGGAAGTGCAGCGGATCGCGTTGGAATACGCGGCGCGGTTTGAGGAATGGCGAATCGCCGATGAGCTGGGAGACGACACCCTGGCCCGGGCGCGGCGGAGCGAAGGAACGTTGTTCATCGCCCAGTGCTGCCGGGCGCTGGCCGCGCACCGCCGGGCAAGGAGACAATTGATAGAAGCCGATGCGCTCGGCACAGAGGCGGTGACGATCTTCCGGGCGCTGGATTGCCCGTGGGATCTCGGGCGGTCCCTGCGCGAAATCGCGCTGCTGCGCCGCGCGCAGGGACGGACGGAGGATGCCGCCGCCGCCCTCCAGGAGGCGCTGATGCTCTTTGAGCGGAACGGCGCCCGACCCGATGCGCAGCACACCAGGGCACTGCTGCAGGCGTGAGGTTTCAGGACGACTCCGACCCCCGGCGGTCCGCGGGCACCCGGCTAGCGACGGTCGGCGTCTCGCCGGTGGCGGACGTACTGAATCTCAACGGTATCCCGGTCTGGGATCCGGTAGATGACCCGGTACGGCCCGGCCCGGAGCTTCCAGTATCCTTCCCAGTCGCCGTGCAGCGGATCGCCCGACCGCGGATCATCCATCAAGACGTCGAGGGCAAGCTCGACCGCGCGCCGCGCCTCCGCCGGCAGCTTTCGAATGTGACGCAGCGCGCGCCGGGTAAATCGGACCTCCGCCATCACGGACGCCGCCGCGCCCGGCGAAGCGGCGGGTGCCCGAAGACCTCCTCGTAGCTATACACTCGTCCCGCTTTGGCGTCGGCCTGCGCTTCGCGCAGTGCGCGCAGGGCGGCCGGGTCGGCCATCTCCTCCAGGGTGGCCATCAGGCTATTGTACGCTGAGACCCCGAGCAGGACGGCGGACGGCGTCCCGTCCCGAGTGATGACCACTTGCTCGCCCTGTTCTGCCTCACGGATCAGTTTCGTGAGGCGTTGATGGGCTTCTTTGACGCCGACGATTTTCGCCATGGTGAGTTCGCTCTTCCTCATCGTGTATACCTTAGTCTATACCTCAGTATAAACTCTGCTATGTATGTCGGCAAGATCCAGGGCGGCTGCTGTCGGAGCGAAAGCGCGGACGGCAGGAAGGGTCAGGACGGCAGTTCGTCGAGCCCGCCTCGGGTGACGCGCACTCCGATGAGGAGGCCGACCAGCGGGATCAGTTCAAATCCGGCGAACGGCGCCAGGACGACGTAGAGCACGGTCATCCAGAGAGGTTGACGCAGGACCTTCGATGTGCGGTAGACCACGTACGTGTAGATCAGTTTCGCCCCCGCCAGCAGCAGGCCGCCGTACCCCCCGTACTTCTCCCACGGCACTCCCCAGTGGAAGGTCGTGCCGAGGAGCAGGTTGGCGGCGAGCAGGAGCACAAAGGCGGCCAGCAGGCGGTTCCGCTCCGCGGTGAGGTTCCGTCCCGTGATCGCCGGCCAGGGACCGAAGAGCATGCGGACCCCATTCGGCCAGGGTAGAGGCGATTCCTCGACGCCGGAGGCAGACGAGCTCCCTGCGCACGACGGCTAGGAGAAGACCGGGGCGGATGCCGAATGGGGACGCATGCTGCGCCCCCTGCCCCTCCTGGCGCTCGGGCTCGTGCCGCTCCTCATCGCGCCGCCGCTCGCCGCGGCCCCGCCGGCCGCTCCTGCAGCCGGGCGGGAGAACGTCATCGTCGGCATGGCGCAGGAGCCGAGTACCCTGAACCCGCTGTTTGCCGAGATGGCGGCCTCCCTCTCGGTGATGGCCACGCTGTTCACCTCCGACGTGCAGCGCGACAACACATGGCGGCTCCTCCCGCAGGGGGCCCGGGCGCTGCCCACGCTGCAGGACGGCACATGGGTGCTGCGGGGCGAGGGGATGGTGCTCACCTGGAAGGTGAAACCCCGGGCCTGGCACGACGGCCGGCCGGTGAGGTGCGCGGATTACCTCTTCACGCATGCCCTCGCCCAGGATGATCGCGTGCCTGTCGTCGTCCGCGACCTGACACGGCGCATCGCCGGCGTGCGCTGCACGGACCGGCCGAACGGTCTCGATGTGGTCGTGGAGTGGCGCGAGCGGTACGCGTACGCGAATCAGACGATCACGGAACACGGCGCCCTGCCGCGGCACCTGCTCGAACCGCTGTACCGCAGCAACCCAACCCGGATGAACGAAGCGGGATTCGGCAATGACCCGAAGGTGACGGTCGGAGACGGCCGCTACCGGCTGGTGGAGTGGCGGAAGGGATCGTCGCTGACCGTGGAGGCGGTCCCCAACCACCCCATCTCCGGCACCCCGGCGATCAAGCGGGTGACGTGGCGCTTCATCCCCGATACCAACGCGCTCGTCGCCACCATGCTCTCAGGCGCGATCGACGCGATCAGCACCATCGGCATCTCGTTCGACCAGGCGGTGCAGCTCGAGCGCCTGGGGGCCGGACGGTTCAAGGTGTTCTATGAGCCCGGGCTGGTCTGGGAGCACATCGACTTCAACCTCAGTAACCCCTTGCTCAAGGACATCCGCGTGCGCCGGGCGATCGCCCACGCCGTGAACCGCGACGCCATCGTCCAGCAGTTGTTCCAGGGCCGGCAGCCGGTGTCGCACACCTACCTGCCGACGCGTCATCCAGGCTACACCGACGGGGTGGACCGCTACCCGTACGACCCGGACCGGGCCCGGCGGCTTCTTCAGGAAGCGGGATTCTTCCCGGATCTCGACCGCACGCTGCGCAACGCGGCGGGGCAGCGGCTGGTCCTCGAGCTGAACACGACCGCGGGGAACCGGCTGCGCGAGCAGATCGCGCAGATCATCCAGGAAGACCTGCGCCGCGTGGGCATCGCCCTGACCATCAAGAACTATCCGGCGCGGGTGCTCCTGGGGGACGTGACGAATAAACGGAGCTTCCCCGGGATGGTGATGTACGCCTGGATCCTCTCCCCCACCTCGGACTGCGATTCACTCTACACGTCCGACGGGATCCCGAAGACCGAGAACGGATGGTCGGGGCAGAACTATCCGGGATACGCGAACCCGGCGATGGACGAGCGGTGCAAAGCCGCCAGCCGCGAGATCGACGAGGGGAAGCGGAACCGCCTCCTCAATGAGACCGCGGTGATCTTCTCGCGGGACTTGCCGGCGCTCCCCCTCTACGTCCGCGCGCAGGTCGCCGCGGCCAAGGCGGGGCTGCAGAACTTCGTGGCCGTCCAGCTCTCCGGGACCTACGAGACCTGGAACGTCCACCGCTGGGCGTGGGAATAGTCAGTCTTTCGCGGCAGACGAGCCGCCGCTGCTCACAGGCTTATCCGGCGTCTTGGAGGGCGCGGACTGGAAGGACCCGCCGCCCAGCAGCTGGCTGAACGTCAGCGTCACTCCGGGCCCCCGCGTGTTGATCCCGCTGGCCAGGACTTGACCGTCCTTGCGCGCCATGCTGAAGCGGATGCGCGACACGCTGCGGATCCCGCCCATGACCGATCCGGTGACGAGCTCGGCTTCGCCGAAGAGCTGGTTGCGGGCGTATTCGGCCTTGTGCTCCGGGCGGTAGGTCGCCGCCTCCCAGCGCATCAGCACGGTCGCGCCGCTATCGGTGACGGAGACGCCGCGGATCAATCCCGTGCCCAGCACGTTCTCCGCGAGCGAGCGCACCTGGGTGAGGGTGGGAATCGCCGGCTTCTCTTCCTGGGCCTGGGCGGCGGAGGCGAAGCCCACCAGTGCCGCGACGGCGAGGGCCAGAACCGCGCGGCGGGGCAGAAGCCTCCTCCCCTCAACAGGTGCCATGGATCCACCGTACTCTCGCGCGGCACGGCGCACGATGACGGCGGTCACCTGCGGCCTGTGCCGGATATCACAGACATCCCGCCCTGGACGGCCGCCGGGAAAGGAGACGGCGGGACTCCACTTCCCCCTGCCGGGGTGAGGCCCTGCTCGAGGGAACCCGCAAGAGAAAGAGGCCGCCCCGCGCGAGGGCGGCCCCTCTTGCCGGCCGGCGGTTCATCCTCCGTAGTGACGGAGGGGGCGGAGGAGGCCCCGCGGCCAGATCCGTTGTTGATTATCAGTGATCAGCGGCGCCTTGCCGCCGCGATGCTACCGCGGGGCCTCCGCCAGCGGGATCTCCGCCGGGCCGGGCGCACGGCGGGCCGGAGTAGTCTCCCGGCCGGCACGCTCGCCCGGGCGCGCAAGCAGACCGCCGAGGCGCGCCAGCCAGCCGTTCAGCGCCTCGCGGCGCCGGGCGGCCACCGCCTGGCGGCGCAGCGCCTGGAGCTCGGCCACGGCTCGGGCATGAGCATTGTGCTCCTGGACAAATCGCTCTATGGCGTAGGGGTTCTGCATGACCTCTCCCTCCCGATCCGGGGCCGGCGCCCGCGGCCTTACACTATCGCGCGCCGCGGGTGGGAGCAATGGCCGGGGTCACAGGCCGGCTGTGACCGGTGTCACACCGCGCGTTGACGAGCCGAGAAGGAGACGTCTATCATTAAACACGTCGTGTTTGCCCCTAACTGGCGCCGCATCGGCAGCAGCGTCTGGGAGTTCGCCAAGACCCTGATCATCGCGTTCGTCCTGGCGCAGTTGATCATGGTCTCGGTCGCCCAGGCGTTCCAGGTGGAGCAGTACTCCATGGAGCCCACGCTGCTGCCCCACGACCGGGTGCTCGTGGACAAGATCCTCTACCGGCTGCGCCAGCCCCGGCGGGGCGACGTCATCGTCCTGAAGTATCCCCTCAACCCGCAGCGGAACTACATCAAGCGCATCGTGGCGCTGCCCGGAGACACCCTCGAGGTCCGGGACGGCAGGCTGGTTGTGAACGGGAAGCGGATCGTGGAGCTGTACGTGAACGGCGAGCCGCAGGGGAACTACGGACCGCTCACCGTCCCCGCGGACTCGGTCTTCGTCATGGGCGACAACCGGAACAACAGCGAGGACAGCCGGGCCTTCGGAGCCCTGAAGAAGACCCTCATCGTCGGGCAGGCCTTGCTGATCTACTGGCCGCCGCAGCGGCTAAAGATCCTCGTTCCACGGTAGAGGCTGTCGGAGGGGGGACGTACGCGCAACGTCCCCCCTCCAACTCCCCCCTCTGCGGACGTGGGGACGTACGCGCAACGTCCCCCCTCCAGCTCCCCCCCTGCGGAGACATGGCCGTGCACCCCTCGTCGGCAACCGGCCCCCAGGCGGGAGCGGCGCCGCCGGCTCGGACCAGGTGTCCCCGCATCACACGAGAGCACTGACTTACCGTTGCTTCCTTCCGGACCTGGCGGGGTTCATCAGATCTCGTTGCGCGGGACCCGGCCGTCGTCGCCACGTGCGCCGTCCGGACCCTGAGGCCCGGCGTCTCGGAGGGGGATTCAGCCCCGCTGTAGCGGATTGCGGGTACAGGGAACCGCTAGCTCCCCGCCTAGCACGGCCGCCCTCAGTGTACCGCGTCATATGGGCCAGCGATACAGGGTCCCCAAAGTCGCCACCAGATTGTTCACCGCGTGGACGACCACGGCCGGCACGAGCGACCCGGTCCGCTCGTACAGCGCGGCCAGGACCGCGCCGAGCACGGCGATGGGCAGGAAGTGGACGACCTGCTGGTGCACGGCGGCGAAGAAGAGCGCGGACAGCACCGTGGCTGAGACGACCCCCCAGCGGCGCAGGGTCCCGTAGACGAACCCCCGGAAGAACACTTCCTCTCCCACCGGCACGAGGACGCACACCAGCAGCACGATCCAGATGATCTGCGCGGTGGTCAGGGGCTGCTGCAGGATGCCCGTGAGGACGTCGGTGAGATGTTCCTGTTCCGCCATGCCCTGCGCCCGCTCGGCGCCGACGACGGCGGAGATGAGCGCCATCGCCGCGCGCTCCGCGCCGATGCTGATGGGCACGGTGGCCGCGCCGGCGAGGACGCCGAGACCGGCCCACCGGGGCCACCGGTCGGTGCGTATCCCGAGCTGCTCCAGCCTCAGGCGGTAGCGCCGGCGGACAACGTAGGCGGCCAGGCTGATGAACAGACCGTTCTGGATGACGGCGAACACCGACAGCTGCTCGAGTGTCGCGGCGACATCCATCCCCAGGGTGGCCGCGATGATGGGCAGCGTCAGCATGAACACCACGCTGAGCCCCACGACCTCGCCGAGGCCCCACCGGTCGGGGGCGGGCTCGAATGCCAGCGGGCTTCCGCAGTGCGCGCACGCCGCGCGGTGGCTGAGCGTCAGGCGCCCGCAGGCCGGACAGCGGATCAGGTGCCCGGGCGGGCGGGCCGCCACCAAGTAGATGGGCAGGAAGATGGGAAGCGCGAGCAGCGTCCCCAGCCACCATGCCACCCGTTCCCACCTGCTGCCTCCGGCGCGGGCCCGGTAGTCGACGTAGACCCAGGTGGCAACACCGGCGGAGACCAGGGTGAGGACGACCAGGAGGATGGGCACGTAGATGGAGGTGGGAGACACCTCACGGATGGTTCTGCGCCCCCGAACACCCCTCCTCGCGGCCGTCGCCGCGCGGCAAGGGATGTCTTCCGAACCCGGCGAAATCACGCAGGGCAGCTGAGCCCCCGGAGGTCCGCATGTCCCACGTGTCCTTCTACCGGAAATGGCGTCCGCAGGCGTTTGAGGAGATCATCGGGCAGGACCGGGTCACGCGGACCCTGCAGAACGCCATCCGGACCAGCCGGGTCGTGCACGCCTACCTGTTCGCGGGGCACCGCGGCACGGGCAAGACGACCACGGCGCGCATCCTGGCCAAGGCCCTCAACTGCGTGAGCGGCCCCACCCCGACGCCCGACGGAACGTGCCCGAACTGCGCCGCCATCGCGGGCGGCTACTCGGTCGACGTCATCGAGATCGACGCCGCCACCAACCGCGGCATCGACGAGATCCGGGAACTGCGCGACCGGATCCGCCTCGCGCCGACCGAAGGGCGCTACAAAGTCTACATCATCGACGAGGCCCACATGCTCACCACGGAGGGCGCGAACGCGCTCCTCAAGACGCTCGAAGAACCCCCGGAGCATGCCGTCCTCGTCCTCGTGACCACCGAGCCGCACCGGCTGCCGGCGACCATCCTCTCGCGCTGCCAGCGGTTCGACTTCCGGCGCGTCTCGCAGAAGGAGATCGTCGCGCGGCTCGGACACATCGCGGCCACGGAGGGATTCCAGGTCGAGGATGACGCGCTCGCCCTCATCGCGGAGGCCGCGGACGGATCGGTCCGGGACGCCGAGTCCATGCTCGACCAGCTGGTCTCCTTCGCCGAGGGGCCCATCAACAGCCGGGATGTCGTCTCGGTGCTGGGCATGGTGGCGGAAGACGTCGCCCTCGGCTTTGCCGACGCCATCCTGCGCCGCGACGTCCCGCAATGCATCGCCCTGGTGGATCACGTCATCAGCGAAGGCAAGGACGTGCGGCAGGTCTTCCGCACACTGCTCGACCACTTCCGCGACCTTCTCGTCCTGCAGTCCGGCGCCCGGCCGGAGGCGCTGGATACGACCGAGCAGCGGGTCGCCGCGCTGCGGGCGCAGGCCCAGACGGCCCGGGTGGACGACGTGCTGCAGGTGCTCAAGGTGCTCGCGGCCACGGAGGCCGAGACCCGGTGGAGCCCGCAGCCGCGGCTGCTGCTGGAGATCGCGCTCATCCGGCTCTGCCGGCCGGAGATGGACGCGACGTTCGAAGGGCTGCGCGCGCGCCTGGCCGGTCTCGAGCAGCGCCTGGGCGTAGACGTGACCGCCGGCAAGGCCGGCGCAGCGGCGCCGGCGCCGGCCGCACCCGGTTCGCAGAGAGGCGCCTCCACGCCTGCTCCCCGCGCACCAGCCGGGTCGCCGGAGGGAGCGGGGCAGCCCTCCCGGCCCGCCCCGCCGCCCCCGTCCCGGCCTTCGCCCCGGCCGGGGGCCAAGACGGGCCCCAAAGGCTCGGCGAATGCCTCAGGAGCTCCCGCGGTGATGGCGGTCGTGGAGCCGCCTATCGATCTGGAGCATCAGCCGCCGATCGAGGCGGCGCCGTCCCTGGCGCTCGAGGACGTCCGCCGCGCGTGGGCGCGGATCCTGGAAGAGGTCAAGCACACCAAGATGTTCTGCCACGCGCTCCTCATCGAGGGGATCCCGCTGGAGGTCGACGCCGGCACGCTCGTGGTCGGGCTGCGCGCCGGGTACAACTTCCACCTGGAGAACCTGCACCGGCCCGAGCACCGCTCGATCGTCGAGGGCGCGCTGGAGCGGGTGCTGCGGCAGCGCCTCCGCCTGCGCTGCACGATCCTCGACGGGGAGACCGCGGCGCGGCCTGCCGGCCCCGCCGTTTCGGCGGCCGCGGATCCGGTCGTGGCGAAGGCGATGGAGCTATTCGGGGCGGAGGTCGTGGAGATCAAGGAGTCCTGATGCGCGATCTCGGCAAGATGATGAAGCAGGTGCAGAAGCTGCAGCAGGACATGGCCCGCCTACAGGAGGAGATGCGATCGGAGCATGTGGAGGCGACGGCCGGCGGGGGCGTGGTGCGCGCCGTGGCCAACCTGCACGGGGAGATCCAGGAGGTCGTCATCGATCCCTCCGTGGTCGATCCCTCCGACGTGCCCATGCTGCAGGATCTCATCCTCGCGGCGATCAGCGAAGCGCAGCGCAGCGCAAAGGCTCAGGCCGACGAGCGCGTGAAGGCGCTGACCGGCGGCCTTCCCCTCCCGCCGGGCTTGATGTGAAAGGTCCACTACCCCGCCGGCCCGCGCCCCGCTGATGTACGCCGAGCCCCTGGCCCGCCTGATCGAGGAGCTCTCCAAGATGCCGACGGTGGGCCCGAAGACCGCCCAGCGGCTGGCCTTCCACATCCTGCGGATGGCCCCCGAGGACGCGGCGAAGCTCAGTCAGGCGATCCTCGACGCAAAGGCGAAGATCCGGTACTGCAGCATCTGCTTTCACATCACCGACGTGGACCCGTGCGCGATCTGCAGCGGTCCCACCCGGACGCAGCGGACGATCTGTGTGGTTGAAGACCCGCGTGACGTGCTGGCCATGGAGCGGACGCGCGAGTATCGAGGCCTCTACCACGTGCTGCACGGCGCCATCTCCCCGCTGGACGGGATCGGCCCGGACGAGCTGAAGATCGCGGAGCTGCTGCGCCGCGTGGGCGCCGGCGGGGTCGACGAGGTGATCATCGCCACGAACCCCCGGGTGGAAGGCGAGGCGACCGCGATCTATCTGGCCAAGATCCTCAAGCCGCTCGGGCTGAAGGTGACCCGCATCGCCCACGGCCTTCCCGTGGGGGCCGACCTGGAGTACGCCGACGAGGTGACGCTGGCCAAGGCCCTCGAGGGCCGCCGCGAGATGTAGACGGCACGGACTCCACGGCGGCCCGATTGCGTGGGCCGTCGCTCCTACCGTATACTTGTGGGCGAACATGGACGCGAAGACCGCAGCGGCGGCGACCCACCATGCGCAGGCCGTGGAGCCGACCGGCGCGACGCCCAACGGGGCGTCCCCGAACGGCGCGGTTCCCAAGCGCCCGAAGACCTCGCTGGAGTTCGTCAGCCCCACGCTGGGCAAGCTCGGCTTCCGCCAGATGTTCGAGCACCTGGTCGGCTATATGAGCGAGGAGCCCGACCAGCGCTACCATCTCATCATCGGGACGGATTCCCTGCTGAGCGAGCAGACCTGCTTCGTCACCGCGGTGATCATCCACCGCCTGGGACACGGGGGCCGGTACTTCTACCGGAAGATGTTCAACCGGAAGATGGACAGCCTCCGCCAGCGCATCTTCTTCGAGACCGCGCTCAGCCTGGAGACCGCGGGGTTGATCAGCGCGGAGCTGTCCCGCAACGGGCACTCCGAGCTCCCCGTGGAGATCCACCTCGACGTCGGCCCGAACGGCGACACGAAGCGCGTGATCCGCGAAGTGGTCGGCATGGTCACCGGCTCAGGCTACGTCGCGGTGACGAAGCCCGACGCGTACGGCGCCACCAAGGTCGCGGACAAGCACTCCAAGTAGCGCTAGCGCCGCTCGGGATCCCAGCCCCAGACCGGCAGGATGTCGGTGAAGGAGCGGTCGTCGGTCATCACCGGCACGTCGTCGGTGGCGACCGGCCGCTCGTAGAAGTCTCCGAGGTAATCCGCGTGCAGGGCCGGAGGGATGCGCTTCTCCTTGCGGAGCTGCGCGAACGTCGCGGTGAGCTGCCGCCGCGTCACGCCCGGCTTCCCGCCCGCGAAGAGGATGATCGTGCGGACGCTGGTCTCGTCCTTGTCGTACTGGAAGTTCACCGGGAAGAGGGAGAGGCCGGTGAACTCAGCCGCGTAGGTCTTGTAGATGGCCTTGAAGAGCTTGCTGTTGCCTCCCGCCAGGAAGCCCACGATGTTCGCCGCCACGATCCCGCCGGGAGCCAGCTTGGCCTTCGTCTGCTGGAAGAACTCCCGCGTGACGAGGTGGAACGGGACGCCTTCCGCATGGTAGGCGTCCATGACGATGAGGTCGTAGCTCGCATCCGCCCGCCGGATGTATTGCCGCCCGTCCTGGACGAAGATCCGGTGCCGCGGCGTGTCGCGCAGCTCGAAGTACCGCCTGGCCACGTCCACGACCACGGGATCGAGCTCCACGGAGTCCACCGACACCGCGGGGAAGTCGCTGAGGATGCGCTTGGGCACCGAGCCCGATCCCATGCCGACCACCAGGACCCTCTTGATCCCCGGGTTGAGGAGCCAGGCCAGCAGGAAGTAGTCAGGATAGCGCAGGGGGCTCTCGCGCGGGTCGCTCCGGAACATCCCGCCCTGGCGGGAGCGGTCGAAGTGGAGCCAGCGGTAGCAGTTGTCCTCGGCGACGCGGATGCGGTGGTACACCGTGTCCTTCTCGAAGACCACGCGGGTCTCGCCGCAGCTGGTCTGGGCGCCGGCCGGCACCGACAGCGGGGCGGCGAGCACGGCCGCCAGCAGGGCGGCGGACGCCGCAATGCGCATGACCCGCGCGCGCTGCCGCGCCATCAGCGCGGAGAGTACGACCAGGCTGACCCCGAGAGTGTAGAGGATGGCGCGCACGCCCATGGCCGGGATGAGGACAAAGGCCGTGAGCAGCGTGCCCAGGATGCTTCCCGCCGTCGAGATGGCGTAGAGCACCCCGGCCGTATTCCCCACGGTGGCCAGCGTCGTCGCGGCGAGCTTGATGGCAAACGGCGAGGTGGCTCCCATGAGCACGCTGGGCAGCGCGAACAGCACGATCGAGGCCAGCAGCGGGCTCAGCCGTGGGCCCAGGTCCCACCGCGTGAACGCTTCCAGGATCGGCCGGGAGAGCACGGGGAGCAGCAGGATGAGCAGGCCGGACGTGCCGAGCGTGGCGGCCAGCACGCGCGGACGCGGCCAGCGGTCCGCGGCGACGCCCCCGAAGTAATAGCCGAGGCTGAGCGCCGCCAGGAAGATGCTGATCAGACTCCCCCAGACGTACACGGAGCTGCCGAAATACGGGGCCAGGACGCGGCTGCCGACGATCTCGAGGGCCATCAGCACGGCGCCGGAGCCGAAGACGACGAATCGCAAGATCACGCGCGGATCTCCTTCATGCCGTTCATGTAGGGCACGAGCGCCTCGGGCACGCGCACGCTCCCGTCCCGCTGCTGATAGTTCTCCACGACCGCGATCCAGGCGCGCGGCGTGGCGATGGCCGTGCCGTTGAGCAGGTGGGCGTAGACGGTCTCGCCGCCCGACCGCACGCGGATGCCCAGGCGCCGGGCCTGGAAGTCGGTGCAGTTGCTGCAGGAATGGGTCTCGCCGTACCCGCCCCGCCCCGGGAACCACGTCTCCAGGTCGTAGGTCTTCGCCGACGCCGTCGAGGCCTCGCCGCCGCACAAGAGCACCACCCGGTGGTGCAGCCCCAGATGCTGCAGCACGCGCTCCTCGATGCTCACCAGGTACTCGTGCTCCTCCCAGGACCGGTCCGGCGTCGTGTACGAGAACATCTCCACCTTGTCGAACTGGTGGACGCGGTAGATGCCGCGGATGTCCTTACCGTACGATCCGGCCTCCCGCCGGAAGCACCAGGACAGGCCGGCGAGCCTCACCGGCGTGCCTTTTCCATCCAGCGTCTCGTCTTTGTAGAACCCGGCCAGGCTCTGCTCGCTCGTACCGATGAGCACGAGGTCCTCGCCCTCGATCCTGTAGACCTGCTGGGTGTCGAGCTCGGCGCCCCCGTACGCCCCCATCAGGACCTCGGGCCGGACCAGGAACGGGGTCTGCACCGGCGTGAACCCCGCCTCCATCACGGCATCCAGCGCGAAGCGCATGAGCGCCTGCTCGAGGAGGACGCCGGCCCCGCGCAGGTAGAAAAAGCGGGAGCCCGAGACCTTGGCGCCGCGCTCGAGCTCGAGGACGCCGAGCGCCGTGCCCAGGTCCACATGGTCGCGCGGCTCGAAGTCGAACGCCGGGCGCTCCCCCCAGGTCCGCACCACGACGTTGTTCGCAGGGTCGGCGCCGGCCGGGACGCTCGGATGGGGGAGGTTCGGCAGCCGCAGGAGCGCAGTGTGCAGGGCCTCGTCGGCGCTCCGCATCTTCGGCTCCAGGCTCTTCAGGCGGGTGCTGACCTCGCGCATCTCCGCGATGCGCCGCGTCTTCTCCTCACCGGACAGTTTCGGAATTGCCGCGGAAACTCGGTTCTGCTCGGCCCGCAGGCGCTCGACCTCCTGGACGAGGTCCCGCCGCCGCCGGTCGGCCTCGAGCACACCGTCCACCAGGACCGGGTCGGCACCCCGGCGGCGCAGCCCGTCGCGTACCACGTCAGGATTGTCACGCACCAGTCGCAGATCGAGCATCGACGGCTGTTCTAGTTCGTCCCGTGAGCAAGTCGTTCCCGCAACCGCAGGCGCATGACATGCCGCCGGGTCCCCGCACGCCCAACCTCGCGGAACACGAGACCCTTAGACATCGAAGATCACTTGCGCTCTCCACCCATTGGGTCTGCTGACCTCCAGCTGATGGTACGTCGCCGCTTTCACGTCGAGGCGGAAGTGATGGCGGGAGGGATCGACCGGCTCGCCCACGACGTCCGCCACGATGCGGGTCTCGGAGCACTCCAGAACGGTCGCCCCGCCGGCGATGAACCCGTCGGCGTTGAGCAGGAGGATGAGGTCGTTGAGCCAGGCCACGAGCAGGCCCGCGCGATCGTCGGCCTCGACGGTGCGCCGGCGGGTCTCCACGGGCCGCACGTCCTCCGGGCGGATGATAAAGGCGAGCATCCCCTCCGCGGCCGCGACGAACACTTCCTCGGCCGTGTCCCCGCGGGCGATGATCCCCACGTCGGCGGTATGCTCGATGATCTCCACGCTTCTGGCCATGACCGCGATGCTACAATAAGCCGAATCGGCGCACCGGCGAAAGGGGGTGAGGGTCGTGACCGCACGCGAGCGCATCCGCCTGACGTCCATGGTCGCCTGCGCGGGGTGAGCATCGAAACTGAGTCCTGAGGACCTGGCGCAGGTCCTGCGCCAGCTGCCCATCCCGACCGACCCGGACCTGCTCGTCGGCACGAGCACGGCGGACGACGCCGCGGTCTACCGCCTGCGCGACGATCTGGCCGTCGTGCAGACCGTGGACGTCTTCACGCCCGTGGTGGACGATCCGTACCACTACGGCGCCATCTCCGCCGCCAATGCGCTCTCCGACGTGTACGCGATGGGCGCCGTCCCGCTGCTCGCCCTGGCCATCGTCGGCTTCCCCCGGGCGAAGCTCCCCCTGGAGGTGCTGGAGGAGATCCTCCGGGGCGGGATCGACAAGGCGCGCGAGGCGGGCGTGATCATCGCGGGGGGCCACAGCATCGACGACCCGGAGCCGAAGTACGGCCTGGCCGTCACAGGCGTCGTGCACCCCGAGCGCGTCGTGCGCAACGTCGGCGCGCGCCCCGGGGACCAGCTGGTGCTGACCAAGCCGCTGGGCATCGGCATCCTCACGACCGGGATCAAGCAGGGCCAGACCTCGCCCGAGGCGGCCGAAGAAGCCGTGCGCGTCATGGAACGGCTGAACCGGGACGCGTCTGCGGCCATGGTCGAGGTCGGTGTCCACGCGGCCACCGATGTCACCGGCTTCGGGCTGCTCGGCCATCTCTACGAGATGACCAGCGCTAGCGCCGTGCAGGCCGTGCTGTGGTTCACCCGCATCCCGGTCATCGAGGAAGCCCGCGCGCTTGCCGACCGCGGCGCCATCGCCGGCGGCACGGCGCGGAACTACGAATACCTCACTTCGAAGGTGGACTTCGGCCGGCTCTCGGTGGGAGAGCAGCTCGTCCTGGCCGACGCGCAGACCTCAGGCGGGCTGCTCATGGCGGTGCCGGGCGAGCGGCTGGAGGACCTCCGCGCGGCACTGCGGCGGCGCGGCGTGGACGACGCCCACGTGGGAGAGATCACCCGCCGCGGGACCGGCGGGATCGAGGTGACGGACTAGATGGCGTGCTGCCGGCAGTGCGCGGGGATTGAGCGGGAGTTCAACGCGCGGGTGGCGGCGAAAGAGCTCGCCGTCTATCGCCGGCGGGGCGCCCAGGGCACCACGAAGATGCTCATCGACCTCCTGCGCCGCGAAGATGTGCACGGCGCGGCGCTGCTGGACATCGGGGGCGGCATCGGAGCGATCCAGCACGAGCTCGCCCACGCGGCGGGGCGGGTCATCAGCGTCGAAGCCTCCTCCGCCTATCTCGCGGCCCAGCAGGATGAAGCCGCGCGCCGCGGGTACGCGGAGCGCACGACGTATCTCGGCGGGGACTTCGTCGCTCTGGCCGGCACAGTGCCGGACAGCGACATCGTCACCCTGGACCGTGTGATCTGCTGCTACCACGACATGCCGTCGCTGGTCACGCTCTCCGCGGGCCGGGCCCGCCGCCTCTACGGCGCCGTGTTCCCCAGGCGCACCTGGTGGAACGCCCTCGGGCTGGCGGTGATGAATGCGCTCTCCTGGCTCCGCCGGTCGCCGTACCGGGGCTTCCTCCATTCCCCCGAGCGGATCGACGAGCTCCTGCGCTCTGCCGCGCTTCACCCGCGGGCGGTCCGCGAGACCTTCGTGTGGCGCGTCGCGGTGTACGCGCGCTAGAAGCGGAGCGTCGTTCTCGCCGCTACGAACAGGTGCTGCTGTGCATACCCGGCCAGGGACCCGAACCGCGACCGGGCGAACTCTCTGATCCGGCGCTCGGCCTGCGCGCGCCCCCGGAAGTACCACCGCTCCACCGCCCGCTTCACCCAGACATCCACGGGGAACGCGTCCCCTCTTCCATAGGCGAACAGCAGCACGCAATCGGCGACCTTGTCCCCGACACCGGGCAGGTCAAGCAGCATCCGCCTGGCCTCGTCGTACGGCAGCGAGAACGGCGCCCGCAGGTCGAGCGTCCCAGTGCTCACCCGCCGGGCCACCGCCCGCAGGTAAGGGGCGCGGTAGCCCAGGACGCAGCCGCGGAGCGCCCGCTCAGACGCGGCGCCGATGGCCTCGGGCTGAGGAAACGCGTATCCGCCGCCGGGCAGGGGGGCCCCGAACCTGCGGCGCAGGCGGTCCAGCGTCAGCTCGATCTTCGGGATGTTGTTGAAGGCGGAGATGACGAATCCCGCCAGGCACTCCCACGGATCCTGCCGGAGGATGGCGACCCCCGAGGTGGTCCGGAGGATGCGTGCGAGGACCGCGTCGCGCGCCAGCTCACGCTCGATCGCCCGCAGCGGCTGATCGAGTCCGAGGTAGTGAGCCAGCCGCTCCAGGGACGCGGCGTCGTCGAGGCCGTCCACCTCCACCGCGCCGCGCCGCGGCGTCAGCCGGATTCTCCGCTGTGCGAAGACCCCGGCTGCGCCCGTGCCGTCCACGCGCCACCCAAACGCCTGGCCGCAGGACAACGTGCGCAGCAGATGGTACGGACCCCGCACCGGCAGGATGCCGCGCCGCCGTGTCCCCCCCGCCATTAGAGCGTGGCCGGGTCTGCCGCGTCCAGGATGAGCTGCGACCAGGTCTCCATACGGTCATAGAGGTCCCGCACCTCCGCCCCGTCGGCCAGCCGGCCGGTGAGCGTATCGTGCTCCCGCACGGCGACGTCGGTGGAGACTACCTCGACCACGTGCACCAGCCCGAAGTGCACCTGCCCGACGGCATTCGTGTCGTCGTTGAGGACCCCGACCAGGCGGACCCGCCACGCCCCGCCGATGCGCAGCTCTTCCTCGAGCTCCCGCCGCAGCCCGGCCGCCAGCGGGTCTATGGCCCCTTCGACGTCCGCACGGTTGATGTGGCCGCCGACCCCGATGCTGAACTTGCCGTGCAGCCTGGGTTCACCCCCGGCCGCCGTGCGCTGGAACACGAACACCCGCGCGCCGTGGCGCACGATGAGATAGGGAATGATCTGCTTCATGGAGGGATCGCCTTCCATGTCGGCGCGCCGCCGGAACTCCCCGTGGGCCCGCGCCCGTTCGCGGTAGGCCCCGGCATCCGCCGTCGTGAAGCCCTGCACCGTCCCGCCGGCAAAGAGCATCGAACGCGGTACGACGAGGATCTCTTCCTCCATGGCCATCACGCCTGCTCCTGGTTCAAGCGCTCGAACAGCGCCAGTTGTTCCGGCAGCCCCATGATCACCACCTCGTCGCCCGGCCGCAGCACCGCGTCCGGGCCGGGGGTCACCAACTGCGCGCCGTCGGCCCGGTGGATGGCCAGCACGCTCACGCCCGTGCGCTCGCGGACGCGCGCCCGGCGCAGCGAGACATCGGCCCAGGCGCCGGGGGCGATGCGCACCACGGCCGTGTGCAAGGTATGGCCCGTCGTGAGCTGCGGCAGGAAGTCGCCCGGGGAGAACTCGAGCCGCCGCTGCTGCAGCATGTAGGTCCTGATCTCGGAAAACGGCACGTCCAGCCGCTGCAGGCTGTGCCGGATGAGCGTCTGCGCGGCCTCAAACTCCGGCTGGATCACCTCGGTGGCGCCCGCCTCGAGCAGCGGAGCCCGCTGCTCCGTGTGCGTCGACCGGGCCAGGATGGGGAGCGTCGCATTGATCTCCCGCAGCCGGCGGACGGTGAGGCGCGTCCGCTCGAAATCGGCGATGGCCACCACGGCCAGCCGGGCGGAGGATGCCCCGGCCTGACGCAGCACGGGCTCGCTCGCCGCGTCCCCGTACACGCACCGGATCCCGCGTGCCCGCAGCGCCCGCCCCACGGCGAAGTCCAAGTCCACCACGGTGAAGGGGAGGCCAAACGCCTCCAACGCTTCTCCGACGGTGCCGCCCACGCGGCCGAACCCGCAGATGAGCACATGGCCGCCTCCGGCTTCCGGGGCCTCTCCCGGCGGAGGCGCCGCGGGAGTCGGGTACTCGATCCACCGGTGGGCCAGATCGGAGAGGAAGGAGATGATCAGGATCGAGACGAGCGACGCGGTCAGGATCGCCTGATAGAGGGGCTGGCTCAGCACGCCGGCCACCAAGCCCACCTGCGCCATGACGAAGGTGAACTCTCCGGTCTGGGCCAGGTGCACGCTCACCAGCGCCGCCATGTTCAGGGGAAAGCGGAACAGGCGCAGCGTGACGATGCGCAGGAGGAACTTCCCGACGAGGATCAGCCCCGTGATGAGCACCAGCAGCGAGGGCGTGGCCAGCACATCGGCGGGACGGATCAAGGCGCCCACCGAGACGAAGAACAGCGCGCCAAAGAGATCCCGCATGGGCAGGATGCGCGTCAGGATCTCGTGGGTGAACTCCGACTCGCTGATGACGATCCCGGCCAGGAACGCCCCGAGCGCGAGCGAGAGGCCGAGGCTGCTGGACAGGGCGGCCGTCCCGACGGCGATGGCGATGGCCACGATGACGAACAGCTCCGTGTTCTTCCGGCTGGCCACGCGCGTCAGGATCGGCGGGATCACCCGGCTGGCCAGGAAGAGGAACGGGACGAGGATCACCGCGGCGCGCAGGATCGCGCCCCCGGCGGCCGTCACCCGGGCGGCCTCGCCGAGGGCCAGCACCGGGAGGACGACGATGAGGACGACGGTGAGGAGGTCTTCCATCAGCGTCGTGCTGAGCACCACGTGGCCGTGCGGGGCGTGGAGCTCCCCGTGCTCGAGGAGCAGCTTGGCGGCGACCATGCTGCTGGAGTTGGCGATGACGATCCCAACGGCGGCGGCCTGCTCCAGCGGCCACCGCAGCGCCGTACCCACGGCCGTGGTCGTCCCGATCGTGAGCGCGGCCATCACCGGCGCGCCGACCAGCGCCGGCGGACCGGTGCGCACCAGGTCCCGGAGCTCGAGCTCGACGCCGATCGAGAACATCAGGAGGATGACCCCGATCTGCGCGAACTGCTGGAAGGTGGCCACGTCCTGGACGGTGGGCCCCGGCGTGAACGGGTTGACCAGCAGCCCCCCGATGACGTACCCGACGAACAGCGGCTGGCGGAGCCAGGTGGCGATGGCCCCGCCGGCCAGGGCGGCAAGGACCACCAGGGCGACGTCCCTGAAGAACGCGGTCTCAATCACGCCGGTTGCGGTCCATCCGGATCGTCGTCGCCCATCACCTGCTCGACGGCTTCCGCCTCGGTGAGCGGCGGGCGTTGCCGGGGGAAGACGGCGCGGAGCAGCACAGGCGTGAGCAAGGTGGTGACCAGCACCATGATGACCATCACGGCAAAGCCGCGGTCGGTCAGCAGGCCGCTCTGGATGCCGATCCCGGCGATGATGAGCCCCACCTCGCCCCGGCTGACCATGCCCACGCCGATGCGCAACGCCTCGGGACCGGTGAACCCGCCCGCGCGCGCGCCCAACCCGCTTCCCGCGATCTTCCCGACCACGGCCGCGACAATGACCAACAGCGCAAAGGGGAGATCTCCGGGTGCGAGCAGCCGGGCGTTCGTCTGCAGCCCGATTCCCACGAAGAACACCGGCACCAGGATGGCGTAGGTGAACGCGCGCATGCGGTGCTCGACCTCCTCGCGGAAGCCCGCGCCCGCGACGAGAACGCCTGCGAGATAGGCCCCGGTGATGGCGGCCACCTGGCCCAGCGCCTCCGCGGCCCAGGCCAGCACGAGCGTCCCCACGGCCACGGAAGCCAGCAGCCCTTCGCTGACCGGGAGGCGTGCCGCACGCGGCAGCCCCCGGCGCGCCAGGAACGTGCCCGCGAGAATGGCCAGCACGAAGAACAGGACCATGCGCAGGGCGACCAGGGCGACGCTGCCGGCGCCGCCGCCGCCGGTGCCGCTCAGCGCGACGAAGACCGAGAGGACAATGATGGCGATGACGTCGTCGATGACCGCGGCGGCCAGCAGCGTGGTGCCTTCCTTCGTCTCCAGCTGGCCCAGCTCGATGAGCGTCTGCACGGTGATGCTCACCGATGTGGCGGTCAGCACCACGCCCACGAAGAGCGCCTGCTGCACCGGGTAGCCGAACGGCAGCGCGGCGCCGAACCCCAGGACAAGCGGGACGAACACTCCCGCCGCGCCGGCGATCGCCGCCACCCGCCCCACGCGTCGCATCTGGCCCAGATCGGTCTCCAATCCGGCGATGAACATGAGGAAGATCACGCCGAGGTTGGCCAGATGCCCGACGACGGTGGCCAGCCCCTCCTCCCGGAACAGCGGCCAGCCGAGAATGTTAAGGAGCGAGGGGCCCAGCAGCACCCCGGCGACGATCTCCCCGAGGACGGCCGGCTGCCCGATGCGCAGGCTCAGCCAGCCGCCGGCCTTGGCGGCGGCGATGATGAGCGCGAAGAGCAGGAGGAACCGCAGGAGTTCGCCGTGGTCGATGTGCATGCTCGGTCGGTACCCTTCCTTTGTGACGGCGGACGTTCAGCCGGCGATGACTAGCGCATTACACGACCCGCGGGTGCGCTCCTCTCCGGGCTGGCCGGCCAACAGCGTGTGTTATAGGATGACACTGGGTATGCGATGACATCCTTCACGCGGGCCGACCTCCGACTCCTGGCCGCCGCGCAGCCGGGGTGGTGCGCGACCATCCACATGCCGGCGCACCGCGCCGGAAAGGACACCGAGCAGGATCCGATCAGGCTCAAGAACCTGCTGGGCGAAGTGGAGTCACAGCTCGTCGCCGTGGGCGTGCGCGGCCCCACGGCCCAGGCCGTCCTCGAGCTGGCGGGACGCCTGCTGGCGGACGAGTTCTTCTGGCGACATCAGGCCGACGGGCTGGCGCTCTTCCTCGCCGAGGGACTGTTCAGGTCCTACCGCGTGCCGCTGAGGCTGGACCCACTCGCCGTGGTCGCCCCCCGCTTCCATCTCGGTCCGCTCCTGCGCCTCTTCACCGGAAACGGCCGGTTCTTCATCCTCGCCCTCAGCCAGAACGCGGTGCGGGTGCTCGAGGGGACGCGCTACGGCATCGACGAGCGCGTCCTGGAGGACCTTCCGCAGAGCCTGGACGACGCGCTGCCGTTTGAGGATCGCGAACGCCAGCTGCAGTTCCGGACGGGAGCTCCGGCGGCGGGGGGCCAGCGCGCCGCGCTGTTTCACGGCCACGGCGTAGGCGGTGAGGTGGAGAAGGACCGCCTCCTGCGCTACTTCCGTGCCGTCGATGCCGGGCTGCGCGATCTCCTGCGCGATGAGCGGGCACCCCTCGTGCTGGCGGCCGTCGATTATCTGCACCCCATCTACCGCGAGGCGAACACCTACCGGCATCTGATAGACGGCCGGATCCTGGGCAATCCTGAGTCCCTCACCGCCGACGACCTGCACGCTCGGGCCTGGGAGGTCGTGGAGCCCGGCTTCCTGGGCGCGCTGGATGAAGCCGTCGCCGGGTATGCCCGGCTGGCAGGCACCGGCCGCACGTCCGTTGACCTTCCGGAGATCATGCTGGCGGCGCACGACGGACGCATCGAGACGCTCTTCACCGCCGGGACGCCGGTCTGGGGGCAGTTCGATGAGGAGTCGCGGCGGGTACGCCTCAGCGGCGCGCAGGCGCCCGGCGACGATGACCTGACCGACCGCGCAGCCATCGAGGCCCTGCTCCGGGGCGCAGCCGTCTTTGCCGTCGAGCCGGCGCAGATGCCGGTCGACGCCCCGCTGGCCGCCGTCTTCCGCTATTGAACGGGCGAACGCGAGCCTTCCACACGCCGCACCCGGCCTAGACCAGGAAGAGCAAGACGAAGTACGCGGCGAGGAGGCTCAGCCCCAGCGGAACGCCGAAGCGCGCCCAGGTCCGGCTGCGGATCTTCAACTTCCCCGCCGCGATGATGTTGGGGATATTGCCGGGGATGAGCATGCCGCCGCTGATCAGCAGCCCCATGAGCACGGCCCGGATCTGGGTCTCGTGCATGCGGGGACTGATCTCGGCGGCGGTGAGCGTGGCGTTGTCGAGCACGGCGGAGACCATGTTGATCCAGTACAGCAGCCGGGCGTCCAGCCCGATGACGAACCGGTCGATGATCGGCCGGAACCCCTCGCCCAGGAGGACGAGCGCCATCACGAAGAGGAAGACGCGGGCCGCCCGGACCACGACCCCGCGGTAGGTCTCGCGGCTCTCCTCCTCGGTCAGCGTCTCCCCTTTGTAGGCCAGCGGCCGGAACCCCGTCCATACCGCGAGGAGGAGGATGCCCGGGACGATCCACGGGCCAAGGAGGCGCACCAGATACCAGAAGTCTTTATCGAGCTTGGAGACCGCGATGGTGGAGAGCGGCTCGCCGATCGGGGTGAGCGCGGCTCCCAGCCCAATGGCCATGCAGGCGACCACGACGAGCCTGGACTCGTCCTCGGCGCGGAACCGCATGGCGCTGATCAGCTCGACCAGCACCAGCGACGCGATGATCGCCGTGATCACGCTGCTCACCAGCCCCAGCACCGCGACGATCAGGGCCACCAGGGCGCGCATGGGGATCACGGTGCGCAGGCGGACCAGCGCGTCGCCGATGAACGCCCGGCCCCACTTGAAGAGCAGCCCCGCCACGAGCACGGCGAGGGTGATGGGGATGGGGTCGGCCAGGGCCTCCCGGATCAGGTGCCAGTCGAGGAGGCCGGCCGCCAGCGAGGCGAGCACGCCCATGAGGAACAGGAAGGCTTCCAGGTTCTGCTCGACCCGGTGGGAGATCAACGGAAGAACGAGGACCAGCAGGAGGATGACGAGATCCGCGACGACGACGAAGTCCACGACGGTGTCCTATTCGGTGTGGCCGGCCGCGCGTCCCGCCTGCCCTGCGTGCTGCGGATCGGCGCGCTACGGGCCCAGGATCTCGGTCCGGACCGGGGCGCCGGATTCTGTATCGTACTCCAGGCGGATCACCGCGACATCACCGGCCCCTGGGCCCGGCTGCCGCAGGCGGGGCAGCAGCAGCGGGAGGTCGGCCGGCGTCGCGCGGGCGGCGAGACCGTCAGGGCTCACCCATTCCAGGTCACCCTCGTCGGAGGCGGAGAGCTCACCGGGTGGAGCCGGGGCGTGGAAGACGTAGATCACCCATAGATCCCCGGTGTCGCGGACCGTGACCACGAGGAGGACGCGCAACGCGGGTGCGCCCAATGCCAGCCCGGTCTCCTCGCGCACCTCCCGGACGCAGGCCGTGAACGGATCCTCTCCCGGCTCTATCTTGCCGCCGATGGCATTCCACATCCCGGCGTTCGGCGGGCGGCGGCGGTGGAGCAGCAGGTAGCGCCCGTCCCGTTCCAGGAAGCACAGGACGCGCTGCGAGATCATCCGTCCAGCGCCGCGCGGATGGCCCGGACGAGCTCGCTCAGGCGAGGCACGCCGTCGGGACGCTCGAGCAGCGCCACCAGCGCGCTCCCTACGATCACGCCGTCGGCGGCGGCGGCCGCGGCCTGGGCCTGTTCCGGTGTGGAGACGCCGAATCCCACGCAGATCGGGAGACTCGTCTGACTGCGGATCCGGCCCACGAGCCCGTCGAGGCCGCCGGCCAGCGTGTCCCGCACGCCGGTGACGCCGGTGAGCGACACGCAGTAGACGAACCCCGACGACTGCGCCACGGTCAGGCTGATCCGGCGATCGGTGCTCGTGGGGGCGAGCAAGAACACGGTATCCACGCCGTGCGCGCGGGCGGGGCGGACGAGGTCCGCGGCTTCGTCCGCGGGCAGGTCCGGGATGACCACCCCATCGACGCCGGCGTCCGCCGCGTCGCGGCAGAACGCCTCCACCCCGTGGCGGAGGATCGGATTGTAGTAGGAGAGCAGCACGAGGGGCAGGTTGAACCGCGCCCGGATCGCCTTCACCAGCTCGAGCACCGCCGGCAGCGACACCCCGGCCGCCAGCGCGCGCTGGTACGCGCGCTGGTTCACCGGCCCGTCGGCAATGGGATCGGAGAACGGCGCGCCCAGCTCGATCATGTCCGCGCCGGATTGCACCAGGGCCTCCACGGCGCGCAGCGTGACCGTGACGTCGGGATCACCCGCCACGAGGAACGGGATGAGGGCCTTCCGGCGTCCCCCCAGCAGATCGGCGAACGTCGCGGCGATGCGGCTCATCGGCGGATGGCTCGCGCGTCAGGCATTCCGTCTACCCCTGCTCGAGCGCGGCGACGTGCTGGACGTCCTTGTCGCCGCGGCCGGAGAGGCCCAGGACCACTGTCTGGTCGCTGCGCATCCGCGGGACGAGGGTCCGCAGGTAGGCGACGGCGTGAGCGGGCTCGAGGCCGGGATGATTCCTTCGGTTTGCGCGAGCAGCCTGAAGCCTTCCAGCGCCTCGTCATCCGTCACGGCGACATACTCCGCCCGTCCGCTGTCCTTGAAGAAACTGTGCTCCGGTCCGACCCCGGGGTAATCCAGCCCGGCGGAAACCGAGTGCGTGGGGCGCACCTGGCCGGCGGCGTCCTGGAGGAGGTAGGAGTACGCGCCGTGGAGGACGCCCGGGGAGCCGGCGACCAGCGTGGCCGCGTGCTGCGCGGTGGGCAGGCCCAAACCGCCCGCCTCCACGCCGATCAGCCGCACGGCGCGGTCGTCCTTGAAGGGATGGAACAGCCCCATCGCGTTGCTCCCGCCCCCGACGCAGGCCACCAGACAGTCGGGCAGGCGGCCGGTCTCCTCCATCACCTGCGCCCGGGCTTCCCGCCCGATCACGCACTGGAAATCTCTGACCATCGAGGGATAGGGATGCGGGCCCACCACCGAGCCGATGACATAGAAGGTGGTCCCGACGCTGGTCACCCAGTCGCGGAGCGCCTCGTTGATGGCATCCTTCAACGTCCGGCTGCCGCCCTCCACGGGGATCACCCGGGCCCCGAGCAGGCGCATGCGGTAGACGTTGAGCTCCTGGCGCGCCATGTCCTCGGTGCCCATGTACACGTCGCACTCGAGCCCGAACATCGCCGCGGCGGTCGCGGTGGCCACGCCGTGCTGTCCCGCGCCGGTCTCGGCGATGACGCGGCGCTTGCCCATCCGGCGGGCCAGGAGCACCTGGCCGATCGTGTTGTTGATCTTGTGCGCACCGGTGTGCAGCAGGTCTTCGCGCTTGAGGTAGATGCGCGCGCCGCCCAGCGTGCGGGTCAGCCGCTCGGCAAAGTACAGCGGCGTGGGGCGGCCGCAGTAGCGGCGGAGCAGGCGGTCCAGGTCCGCCTGGAAGGCCTCGTCGTGCGCGACCGCCTCGTAGGTGGCCTCGAGCTCCTCGAGGGCGGGGATCAGCGTCTCGGGGACGTACCGGCCGCCGTACCCTCCAAACCGCCCTCGCTGTCCTGCCATCGCCCTGCTCGCTCCTCACCCGCCGGCGAGAGGGCCGGCGACCGCGCGTTGCCGGTCTTCCCACTCCCTCACGCGGCGGATGAACGCGCGGATCTTCCCACGGTCCTTTGTGCCGCCGGTCTCGACGCCGCTGCTCACGTCCACCCCGTAGGGATGCACCTGATCGAGGGCCTGCGTCACGTTGTCGGGCCGCAGCCCCCCGGAGAGGATGATGTGGTGCCGGGCGGAGACGGCGGCGGCGAGGCTCCAGTCGAAGACCCGTCCGGTGCCGCCGCGGAGATCGGGGTCGTACGTGTCCAGGAGGAACGCGGAGACCTGATAGACGTCCAGAGGGCGCAGCGAGTCCGCGTCGCGGACGCGGATGGTCTTGAGCACCGGCAGGGAGAACGATCGCGCGACTTCCGGCGGCTCGGCGCCGTGGAGCTGGATCGTGTCGAGCGCCGCTTCTTCGGCGATCTCGGCGATCCGTTCCCGCGTCTCGTCCACGAAGACCCCGACCCGCGCCACGAAGGGCGGCAGGGCCCGGGTGATCCGGCGGCCCATCTCCGCCGTCACGCGCCGCCGGCTGGGGGCGAAGATCATCCCGATGGCATCCGCTCCCGCCTCCGCCGCGGCCAGTGCCGCGGATTCGTCCATGATCCCGCAGATCTTCACCCTGACCACGGATCGCTACCCGCGCACCGGCGTGTCCACGGCATAGTAGTCCATCTTCATCGCCGCGCGCACGGTCTCGATCGTCTCCTGGGCGATCGTCCGGGCCTTCGTGCTCCCGGTGACGATGATGTCGTCCACGTCGGCGATCGTGTAGCGGGCCCGCCGCTCTCTGATGGGGCTCAGAAACCCCTCCAGCGCCTCAACCAGCTGGCGCTTGACCTCCACATCCCCCACCGTGCCCTTGCGGTAGCGTTCCTTCAGCTCGGCGACCTCGACGGTGTTCGGGTTAAACGCATCGTGATAGATGAAGACGGGATTCCCTTCCACGTGGCCGGGATCGGTGGGGTGGATACGCGTAGGATCGGTGTACATGCTCATCACCTTCCGCCGCACCTCATCCGGATCGTCCGAGAGGTAGATGGCGTTGTCCAGGGACTTGCTCATC
>Ga0073934_10002310_pt1 | contig 40524 bp, 44 predicted proteins | sample LarsenN4metaG_FD_76834 | JGI IMG/M metagenome (GOLD analysis project Ga0073934, IMG submission 76834) | Hot spring sediment bacterial and archeal communities from British Columbia, Canada, to study Microbial Dark Matter (Phase II) - Larsen... ...
CTATTATACCCCTTTATGCACGCAATATTACTAGTGACATAGGGAGCTAGAAAAGCCTATGCTAGATCATCATCAATACAATTCCCTTTAGAATTGGTCAAAAGTTAGTCAAATGACTATAGTTGAATGTTAATCTAGCCGGCAGATGTTTTAAATTAGGCGCATTATGAGAGGAGGTATGAGCAGCCCCCAAGACAATTACAATGATGTTATCAAACTTATGAAGGAGCACCATGAATGGTTCAAGCGCTCCATACCCTTAATCGCAAGCGAAAATATACCAAGTCCAGCGGTCAGGGAGGCAATAACGAGTGATTTTGGGAATAGGTATGCGGAGGGCTGGCCCGGCGAAAGGGTGTATGCTGGTTGTGTGTATATTGATCAGGTTGAACTGAAGTGCATTGATCTTGCCAAGCGATTGTTTGAATCAGAGTTTGCTGATGTAAGACCGGTGTCTGGAGTTGTTGCTAATCTGGCAGTTTACGCGGCATTTACCGAGCCAAATGATATCATGCTCGCATTAGCGATTCCAAGTGGGGGACATATTTCGCATGGAAAGAAGGAGAATGCTGGTACTGCTGGTCTTGTAAGAGGATTATCGATTGAAACTTTTGTGTTCGATAAAGAAGAGATGAATATTGATGTTGATGAAAGCAAGAAGAAGATTGATCAATTGGTAAAGAATGGGAAGAAACCGAGAATGGCTATGTTTGGAGGTAGTCTGTTTCTCTTTCCTCATCCTGTGAAGGAACTGGCTGATTACCTGAAAAATAATGGGGTATTCGTTTGTTATGATAGCGCCCATGTTGCTGGTCTGATAGCTGGAAAGCAGTTCCAGAATCCGTTGAGGGAGGGTGCCGAGGTTATGACAATGAGCACCCATAAAACATTGTTTGGTCCACAGGGAGGGATGGTCGTTGGTTTTGAAAAACATGCTGAAGCAATAAAGAAGGCGACGTTCCCTGGAACCACAAGCAGCCATCACCTGCACCATGTAGCTGGAAAGGCAATCGCGTTTGCGGAAATGCTGCAGTTTGGGAGGGAATATGCCACACAAGTGGTAAAGAATGCCAAGGCACTTGCACAGTCACTTTATGATGTTGGTTTTGATGTGCTGGCGGAGAAGAATGGTTTCACCAAATCCCACCAGATAGCTGTTGATGTTAGTAAGTATGGGGATGGGGGTATTGTTGAGAAGGACCTTGAGAGGGCTGGTGTGATATGCAACAGGCAGCTATTGCCAGGGGATATAAAGGCAGGAAGGCACTATATGCATCCTGGAGGGATAAGGTTGGGTACCTCGGAGATAACACGGTTGGGTATGAAGGAAGGTGATATGAAAGAAGTTGCTACCTTCATAAAACGTGTTGTTATAGGCAAGGAGGAGCCGAGCAAGGTGAGTGATGATATTGCTTATTTTAGAAGGGAGTTCCAGAAGGTCCATTATGCATTTGACAACAATGTGGCAGCGTATGACTATATACAAATAATCAGGTAGCTATTCAGAGTAGTGTTCCAGTTTTATCTCCTGTTTGAGATAGCGTTTTATGCTGTCTCTATGCTTATCCAGACATACAATCATCAGGTTCAACAGACACTCGTCGCAGATAGGTTTGTTTCTATAACTGATACCCTTCCCCTTATCAAAAGCAAATGCAAGGCTACAAATGGCACAGCGCATTCTAACCTATTCGTGCGGTAACTCTGGTTAATAAAAGTTAAAAATTGATTAATAATATACAGTAACGATATGGTAATATACTTATCACTCAAACTATTGTCAGAGCAGTGGATTGAATCCTGACAAAGATAAGATTGTAACCTTTCAGTACCAGGCATTAAACAGGGCAACAGGAGCGCCATTAACAAAATTTGCAATTGTAAAGGAGTGGGAGGATTGTTGCTCTGAAGAAATGATGCTAAAGTTGGTGGTGCGTTTGTTGATTGATGCTCCATTATGGAGTTTTGTGCCCATTGGTAATAATTTGGTGTTTGATTTTTTCTTCATCGGCACAAGAATGAGACATTATTTTGGCGTTGATATTTTGGAGCGATTGATGGGTAGACTGTGTATAGATGTTAAACATGTTTTGGTGATGAACAATAATGGGAGGTTCAAGAATTATGCCAAAATTATTGGGAAGAGTGAGTCGGGAGGCAACGTTCCACTGTGGTATCAGAGGAAGGAGTATGATAAGATTGTTAGATATGTAGAGATGGAGGCAGAGGTGTTTGTGCATACATACTCCATCCTTAAACGTAACCTACCGTTAATCGCAACTACCTCTTGACTGATTTTACTGCCCCTATAATGGCTCTCAATAACCTATCCGAGCCCGTCCTCTCAAATGCAGTTCCTACAACAATGATATCCGCGCCTGCCTTGGCAATCTCCCTTGCTGTCTTCACATCCCTTATACCACCTCCCACTATAAGCAGCCCATCGAAGTTCTGCCTCACCGCGTTAACCATCTCTGGCCTGACATTAGAGGAGGCACCGGAACCAGCCTCTAGGTAGAGAGATCTCATGCCCATATACTGGGCAGCAAGGGCGTACATGACAGCAAGTTTTGGTTTATCGAAGGGTATTCCTCTAGCTCTACCAACAAACCATACAGAGCTCCCTTCTCCAACTATGATATAGGCCATTGGTATCGCCTCCAAATCATGTTTCTTCACTGCGATCGCGCCCAATGCCTGCGCCTGTGTAATGAAGTAAGGATTTTCCGAATTCAATAGGGAGCTAAAAAGTATGGCATCTGCTTTTGGTGATATGCCGGTAACATTGCCAGGGAAAAGTATGACTGGTATCTTTACAGATTTCTTTATCGATGACACTACTCCATCAAGTTCTATTTGATCAGTAGCTGAAGAACCTCCAACAAGTATCGCGTCAGCACCTGTCTTCTCCGCCTTTCTTGCCATCTCTGATGCTTTATCTTTGGATAAAGACTCTGAATCGATCAGAACGAAGCAGAGCGCGTTCTGCTTTACTTCCCTGCAGATCTTCCTTTCCACAGGACCCATTGCACCAATGGTTAGCCTTGCAGGATATTATCTTTATTATCCACTGAAGCTATACGAATGTGGTATACATTATGGGATCTGGTGATGTAAAAATTAATCCAGTTTTACACTTCATAATTGAAAATTCTTTAATAACATCTAAACAATTGGGTATAATTTTTACAAGATTAGCAGGGCAGCCGCGCCCGCGAGACAGGAGCAGGGGTGCTTACTACAGATTGTTGAAGCAGAGTAGGGCAAAGATCAGGGGTATCATATACAGTGTTCTGTTGATGGAGGTGATAGGTTTGGTTGATGAACAGGGAAAGGAAGCACTTGAACGATTGGTGAAGCAGGTTTCTGTGATATATGGAAGTGATATTGATGAAGGAACGGCACGTGATGTGATATATGTCATGGATGAATTAGTAAGAAGGTTGAGCAAAGTGTGATTGATGAGAATTTTATGAAGAAAATTTGCTTGGTAACAGCAAATTATCAATGATAGTTGTCCCACATGGTGATATATCACCATTGTAATTGTGATTGTGATGTTGGTGGAGATTGAGACTGTTCTGATGCTTGTGATAGCATACGTCGTTGGACTTTTGAGTGTGATCCTCTTCAATAGGTATAGAAACAATGCTACGCAAACCATGGTAGACTATGAACAGAGATTCAGGGAGTATGAGAGCATGCTTGTTGATATGAAGATAAGACTTGACACAATGGAGTTAAGGACATCTGTATGTGATACATCACGACCGTCACAGGACAGTGATGCGGCTGCAGGTCACAAGGTAAGAGCAGTAAGGAAAGATCTGGAGCAGGAGGGTAAGGGGTTGGTAGAGTATGTGCTCAAGTTACTTGCCGATGGCCCGAAGACCTCCAAGCAGATAGAGAGTGTGATTGGAAGGTCAAGGGAGCATACTGCAAGGCTGATGAAAAAATTGTACGAGTTTGGTTATGTTACTAGGGATATTGGTGCAAAGCCATACACCTACACTATAACAGAAAATGGTAAGAGTGTACTCTCCCAAGTCGCTAGTGTAAATTCTGGTGCTTAAGCGCTGGCTTTCTATACAACCATTCCTTGCGATTCTTATTCCTTGCCAGCATGCCCCTATCTGCGAATCTAGATAGGTAGGTTGAGATTACGCTTAGTTTAACGGGTTCGTTATACTCATCTTCATATGCTTCCAGTAATTTGGATGAGGTAAAGTCGCCAAAGTTGAACTTGCTCTCAACAAGGCTCCAGATCTTCGAACCTACAGAGCTAGTATCCAACTCTCTCTCAGATACCTGCTCCATATCTAATAACTGCATCAATTCGAATACTTTGAGAATCTTCTCACGTGTTACATTGCCCTCTAATGAGAGTGAATATTTCCCACCCTCTCCATCCTCCATCTCTATCCTAATCTTCTTGCGGGCCAAGTGGTATCAGATCAATTATCAAGTTAACATTTAAGCTTGATAATGATGAAATTGTTAATTTGATCGATCATTAATGTTAAGCTGCTATGAGAGTGTAAGGTGATTTTAACAAGTTAACTTCCAGTGGAAATGGTGGTGTGCTGAAATAGCCGCAAAGCTGGTCTCCAGTGGAAATAGCGGTGTCTTGATGTGTAGTTAACGATATTAACAGTCATCTTAACACTCCAGTGGAAGGAATGGGGTTGTTTTCTTGCTGTTTTGTTATTCTATTAACATTTACTTCACATATCTGTTAAAACCATATTTGGTTAAGGACGGACACACCATATGATCCCTTGCGTAAAGTATTTTACAACATCATTAGGAAAATGATCAATATTATTAACATGTTAAATAATAATAATTGATTTTATTCATTAAAAACAAATAGAGTAAGATAGTGAAACTTTCTATGGTTAATGTTAATTAGTTTGCATAAGAAGATCTGGTGTGTGGGTGTAAAAAGTGAGTGATGATATACTTAATGATGTGTTTACCAAGGCTATAGCAAGCAAACCCCTGATAAAGGACAGGGAAGTTTTGCGTTCAGATTACATACCAGAGAGACTTTTGTACAGGGAGAGTGAAATAAAGGCTGTCGGGGAAACACTTACTCCTTTACTGAAGGGTGCTAGAGCATCAAACCTTTTCCTGTATGGTAAACCAGGCACTGGTAAGACAGCAGTTGCCACACATGTTTTACAGAAGTTGAAGGAACATGCTTCCAAATTGAATGTGAAGATAGGTCTTGCCTATACCAATACAAAAAGCAGCAGGGAGTATACGGCACTTGTGCAACTTGGCAGTGCAATCGGGCTAACATTACCGCCTACTGGTCTTGCATCTGGCGACCTCTTTACCAAGATCCTTTCATACATAAATGAACAAGGTGTAAACACCGTTTTTGTTCTAGACGAAATAGATGAACTGGTGAAGAGGCATGGTGATAAGATACTTTATGAAATGACAAGAGCCAACGCTCGCCTGAAGAGGGGCTCATTGGGAATAATTGGGATATCCAATGATCTTAACTTCAAGGAACTTCTGGACCCTAGAGTGTTAAGCAGTTTGAGCGAGGAGGAGATAGTGTTTCCTCCATACAACGTTCAGGAGTTGCGGGGAATATTGATGGAGAGAGTAAGGACCGGGTTCTATGAGAATGCTGTAAAGGAGGCAGCGATCAATCTATGTGCAGCGATGGCTGGTTCCGAGCACGGTGATGCTAGGAGGGCAGTTGATCTATTACGTGTTGCAGGTGATGTTGCTGAGCGAGAGGGAGCAGGCACTGTTGATGAAAAACATGTAAGAATAGCGGAGAAGAAAATAGAGCAGGATACGGCAAGTGAAGCGTTACGCTCATTGGCAATACATGAAAAGTTGATAGTGTATAGTGTCATGCTTTCAGAACGGGGATCAACTGGAGATGTTTATGATAGATATATGGAAATATGTAAGAAGGTTGGTCTGGAGCCTGTTACCCAGAGGCGCATCGGTATGATAATAAGTTCCTTGGATACTTTAGGGTTGATCTCTGCGCCAGTGATTAGCCATGGAAGATATGGCAGGACCAAGAAGATCTCCCTTGCTATCCAACCATCAGTCGTGAAGAATGTTTTCAAGGAAGATCCTACAACATCCACGCTCCTGTAAGTTGCGAAGATAGAAATACAAATCAATATCATACAAATCCGTGAGCAAGAAGAGGAGGCTGGCATTAATTGCAATTGCCGCCGCAACATTCATTGTTACATACTCTTTTGGGGCGGAGACGCAGATGAGTGAAAATGATGCCGAGAAACTCAAGAAGGAGTTTGCAGAGCAGGTGAAGGATATGGATGCTATAGGCATATTCTTGAATAATTTCCGCATAGCAGCTACAATGTTTATTCCTGCATTAGGTGTTGTGGTTGGTTTAGTATCAGCATACTCTACAGGCATGGTGTTCAACGCTATTACACAGACAACCCCACAACTGGCAGATCTCTCTCCTCTTATCATACTTGCAACCCCTTTTGGGGTGATGGAAGTATTCTCCTATGGACTGGCGATGTCGCAGAGTGGCATCCTGATAAATGCGATAGCGCATAAACGAAGTCTTAGACCTATGTTGAAACCCACATTAACGCAGTTGGGCATAGTCGCAGCTGTTCTTCTTGTGGGTGCGTTCATAGAGTTCTACATGATAAAGACATTTGAGCCAGAGCTGGAGACAATACAGACAATATAGAGAGGTTTTTATTCAACTCCTATCATTTGGGGTTCATGCTTGGTACCAAAATTCATTTTCTACCAAAACTGGAATCACCTAACATACTTGCCGCACTTCCAGATATGGGTAATGTTGCTGGTATAGGCATTAATTATATTATAAAGAAGTTGGAGGCAAAACTCTTTGCCGAAATCTATTCTTATTGGCCGCCATATGTTTCATACAAGGATGGAATTGTAGATTACAATCAATCAAGTTACAAATTCTATTATTTGGAGAAGGAGAATCTGGTGATATTTAATGGTGAGTTCAATCCAACTGATCCAAGAAGGTTGTATGAGATATGTTATGAGGTTGTGCAGATGGCCGAGCGATTGAATGTTCAAAGATTGTATTCTATTGGTGCTGCATTAAGACCAGCAACTAGTACAGAGCCAAAAGTTTTCGGTGCTGTGAACAAAGAGCATCTGAAGGAGTTTGTGAAGAAGTTTGGTGTGGAGTTACTTGAAGGAGAGGGGCAGATAACTGGGTTCAATGGTCTGATACTCGGAATTGCAAAGGAGAGGGGTTTGGAGGCAACCTGTATTCTTGGGGAGATAGACAATCCTAACACAATTCAGCCAAAGGCGGCTCAAAGCATACTAAACGTTCTGGTAAACATGCTTGATATCAAACCATTCAATATGAGTGAGTTAGAAGAGGAAGAGAAGAGGAAGAAGTTCATGGAACAGCAGATGTCCTACCTTGAAAACATTCTTGACCGTGGCGAGCCTCCAGGCATAGCCTGAAGTGTCCGTGAATCGCGGACAGCATATTTAATATTATACATAGAATTGTTATATAATAGATGTCCGCAAATCACGGACAGTTGGTGTTCACACGATTCAACCATACAGAAATTGCTATCCTAACATTATTAGTGAAAAAATCATTGCACGTTAGGGCTCTTAGAAGGGAGTTGGCTGATAATGGTGCGGTAAGCAAGCATCTGAAACATCTGGAAGAGTTAGATCTCATAAAACGTGAAAAAATAAAGGGGCGCATTATTAATATATTAACCCCGAAAGGAAGGCAGGTCGCTAAAACATTTAAAATTTTGGTTGTTTGATTTATAGATTTTATCTATAAATTACCATAACACAGAGATCACTATAATTCTTATCCTCTATATCGCTTAACTTACTTTTGCTTACCTTCTCATTATTCAGTGTAAGAAATTCATATATGTCAACATCCCATTTGTTAATATCAACTCCATTCTCTTTCAGGAATTGAGCAACCTGCTGGGGCATAAAATCCCATGGCCTTGGCAGCATAATCACATTCCTGTCGTTCCTGATCGCATTTAGAAGCGTCTCTTTCTCCTTCTCAAGACCTCCAGTTATATGGAAGGTTATGAGCGTACATTTATCGATAGGTAATTTTGATTTTGAGGCAGCAACCTGTATCGAACTTATTCCAGGTATGATCTCAACATCTCCAAATATCTTTATCAATCTATCAACAATCTCCGACTCTGAAAAATCAGGATCTCCTGTGAATGTGATTGAGCATGTTTTATTAGCAAGATTCTTTGCAACATCAGCATAAACCTCTTCTTGGGTCTTTAACATAATTTGTCTAACATCCTTTCCATTCAACAAATTCCTGATAACATCCAGACTATGTTTGTACCCTATTATGATATCTGATTGCTCTATGATCTTCTTCGCCTTTTCGGTAACATATTCTGGAGAGCCTGGGCCAACACCAACAACGTAAACCTTACCCATACACTACACAATTTCAACTCTCTTTAAAAACGTAGCATCACTGCGCAATTTTTAATAATGGAATTGCAGCAGAAAGAGTAATGGTTCTTGACAAGAAGACGCCAAAGGACGTGTATGATTGGTTGATGGATGAAGCGTTTGAGTTCCATGAGGGCAATGAAGAGGTTATGGACAAGATAAAGAAGACAGAGATCAAACATGATGACACCTAAAATTAATACTGATAGTTCAACTGGTGATTATCAATTACATTTTATCTTAAACAAATGTTGTTAGACCAATGTATAATATTCATATCATGGAAAAGCCTAGACTTGGCAGTACGCCCGCTAACAATGTTTAAATAATACTATTAGGCTAACCTAATTAGGCGTACCTAATAAGATCTGGACGTATTGGCATCTACCCAGCCCTGCCACCCTCGTTTTGGCGGGGCATCCCACTCATAAAACATATCAACTTCTTTTCCATCATTAATTCCATGGCTAACAAGATCAGATGTGCACATATTTTGGTTGTAAAGTTTAGCGAGGCTCAACAAATTTTAGAGAAGATAAAGAAGGGAGAGAGCTTTGCAAAACTGGCACAGGATCATTCGCTGGATGGAAGCAGAAAGCGCGGAGGGGATCTAGGATATTTTGGGAGGGGAGTCATGGTAAAAGAGTTTGAAAAGGTCGCCTTTGCGCTGGAGAAGGGTCAGGTTTCAGATGTAGTAAAAACGCAGTTTGGGTATCATATCATAAAGAGATTGGACTAATTTAACATATGTAAAATTCAAAAGAGGAGATTGTGAGAGGAAGAACAGTTAGACAAATAAGCGTGGCGTGTGGAGAAACCATATGACCAGTGCCAGTATCATAAAATACCTTGACTGGAACAATTCACTACAGGTCTTGAAGAATGCTTACAACGCAAAATTATTTGTGCTCATAATAGGTCCGAAGGGCACTGGTAAAACTACGCTTGTCAGGAAGTTTGCTGATATGAATAACATTGAATTGCACAGCGTCAATCTTAGTCTAAGGACAAGGGAGAGCCATCTTGTAGGAACCAAAACTCTGGAAGACGGAAACATCGGGTTCATAGAAGGCGTTCTGATCAAATCAATGAAAAATGGGAGCTTGCTTTACCTTGACGAATTGAATGCCGCCGAACCAGATGTGTTGCTGCGCTTAGATGAAGCATTGGATGACAGGAGGCAGATAGTGTTGAAGGAGGCAGAGGGTCAAGTGATCACCGCTCATAAGGATTGGTTTGTTGTAGCAACCATAAACCCGTTGACACATGCCGGAACAAAAGAGTTACCTCAACAATTGCAGAGCAGGTTCCCCATCCGCATTAAATTAGATTATCCTCCAGAAGATATTGAAATGGAGATAATCAGATCACATATATCAATAGATGGAAGAGAGGATTATGTCAAGAGGGCAGTAAGGCTCGCAAATAGTTTGAGGGAAGCAGCAACTGTCGAAGAATTATACTACAGTCCAAGCATAAGAGAAACAATAGCATTTGCCAAACTTATCACTGACGGCGGCAATCCAAAGGAGATCGCAAAACTTGTCTTCGCTAATGTCTACACTCAATGGGGAGAGAGTGAATATAGAAAAGTCGTTGATCTTATAGAATCGATGTTTGAGTAGATATGCGAAATGAAGTTTTACTCGATATAGCAACCTTTCTTGTAAGAAGATGGTCAGGCAACAATAATGTGCAGGTCATAATTGCGGACAGACCTCCTTCAGTAAATATTCACAAAAAATTGGTATCGCTACCCCCTTTATCATATTACTCAGGCTCAGACCTCGTCAGGTATAGACAGTGGAGGGCAAATTGCTGGAAGCAGGCAATGAGGATCAAATACTCCAATCGCTCATTGAGCACTGACTATGCTCATGGTTTCCTTCTCAACTGTCTGGAGGATAAGAGGGTGCAGATACTTGGGCTTGAGGATTGGCCCGGTATGACGAAGGAAGTTATCTTCAATGAAGGTATGGTAAGACTGTACGAACCATCAATTGATGATTTCTTCTGGGGCAGTTACAGAAAGTTCATTGCCTTTGCCCAATACTTTAGAGGAGGATGGATAAATGGAGACCCGAGCGAACACTTGTTTTCCATAATACAAAGAGCATCTGATTATGCGAACAAGGTGATAGAGCAGGCTATCAATGAAGGGCATAACACGGATTGGCTGGAAAGGCACGTCCCAAGGTTGTTAAAGTTGCTTGAAACAGATGCTTTGCTACATATACCAACACTGTCAAAATCGGCACTTGCCCATACAGAGGATGAACTGGGAGCAATGATAGAGAAAGTTCTCAGGATGCTGAAGAAGGGAAATCTTGAGGATGTTGTTAAGAAGACACTTGAGGCGGAGGAGATCAGGAAGGAGTTCGAGGAATTAACCAGGGAGAGTTACAAGGTAGTAAAGAACTCCAATCAGCTACTTGAAACCGTTGATCTTTCTATTCCCGAGAGATTGGATATCGACGCGTCATCGCTTTATAATGAGGATCTGATAAATAAGCTAAAAGCAGAATTCAGGAACTGGAAGGTCGGGTGGATAGAAAGGCATCATAGCAGTGGAGATGAGTTTGATGAGGAGAGCTACATTGAAAAGCATCACACACCTTTCTTTGCAGATGAAAAGATAACCTATAAAGCAAATATTGTAATATTATTGGACCACTCAAGCAGTATCTCTCCTGTAGAGCAGGAGTACAAACGCGCTACAGTTGCATTATGCAAAGCGCTTGATTATCTTGGCGTAAAGTTTTCGGTGTTTGCCTTTAACACCCAGCAGAACAGAGTGAAGTGCTGGGTCATAAAACCACCTGATGGTAGGTGGAGCAGCATGTCAACAATACGATTGGCACAGATATCCGCCACAGGAGGGACGCCATTGGCAGAGGTTTACGAGCGCATAAGACCACTGGTGGAACGCCTCAAACCGGAGATATTTCTTACACTGACCGATGGTGAGCCCAGCGATATTGAAGCTGTAAGAAGCATAGTGCATCGGTTCAAGCTGGAGGATATCAATATGGTATCTATTGGTATAGGGAGAGATATTCTTGACGCTGTTAGTATAGCGAAGAAACTGAAATCATTGGGGTACAACAGAAGCATTGCTATAAGCAACTTGAACGAAATGCCAAAGAAGATCTTGCATCTGCTTGCATAGGCAATAATAGATAAATTCATGATCATATTGCCACTTGCTGTGCGGGGGTTGCCAAGCTTGGCCAACGGCGCAGGTCTCATGTAAATGGGTGCGAAGCTTAGAACCCTGTCCTTTAGAGGTTCGTGGGTTCAAATCCCACCCCCCGCATTTTCATAATTGTTTCTGACACACCAAAATTATTCTCTAGGGATGTAGTTATTATTTTCTAACCACTGAGCATGGGCACCAATGTATCGCCAAACGATATCAGCCTTGTCATCCTGAAAGTCCCATGGCACCACCAGAACAACATCATTCTCCCTTACCCACATCTTGCGCTTCATCTTTCCCCTTATTCTGCATATCCTAACCTTACCATCAGTACACTTGACAACAACATGATCGCCCCCAGGCAACTTTATCACTCTACCCAACAATTCGCCCTGCTGTGGCAGTACCAACTCTTTTAGTTCCGATTCGCTCAGCACCTTTCTCTTTCCCATACTAACAATGCACCGACGCCCAGAACCAATATAACTGTTCGCTACGCACGCCTGAGCCTTATCCTCAAAATTCCATTGAGGTAATGCATAAACTCCGGCGGTGTTTTTACTTTTGTTCTCAAGATAGCTTTGCCCCTGTACCTTCTGTAACCATCCTCAGTAACAGCATCTATGAACACTGTATTATCAGAAACACTAACAGCAATATCTCTTTCACTCACTCTAGGCATTTCAACCAATAATTCAACATACTGTGGAGTTACAATTCCTTCCATCCTTTGAGGGCGAACTATCTGCTGCATCTGTGTAGGTTCAGGTGCTTTTCCCTCTTCTTTTTTCGCCATATACATTGGTTTTAGCCGCACCTTTAACAACGATTTGTATCCAGCCCCGAAGATAACACCAGTTACAAAACCTCCAATATGCGCCCAAAAGGCCACACCTCCTCCTGCTCCAAAAGAAGCTGAAAATAACTGGAAGACGAACCATAGTATCAGATACACAAATGCTGGAATCCTTGTAGTAGTTATGAAAAAGAAAAACATCAATGTAACTATCCTCGCTCTTGGGAACATCAACAGATAGGAACCTAACACACCAGATATAGCGCCTGATGCTCCTACTGCAGGTATGAGCAGTTGATCTCCTCCTGCACCCATAGCAAATGCTAGATGTGCCATGCTTGCAACAAAACCCCAGAAGAGGTATATGATAAGATACTTTCCATGTCCAAATCTATCCTCTATATTATCGCCAAATATCCAGAGGAAGAGCATGTTTCCCAGTATGTGCATTATGCCTGCATGCATGAACATTGAGCTTAGTATTGATATGCTTCCTTCTCCAATTGGGTCGTCAAGAAACTTTGCAGGCACAAAACCATAATCATCAAATATTCTCTGCACTGCTCTCTCATTTGTAAAGAATCCTGTCACTACAACCTCCCAGAAGAATACTGCGAAGTTGATAGCTATTAACATGTAGTTTACATACGGTTTAGTTGTTCGCGGATTTTCGTCGTAGAGCGGAAACACGAACTATGTTATATTTTCAGCATTTAAATATGATATTGTTTTGGCGTCTAACATGCCTCTCATAACAATATCTCTCTGGCCGGGGAGAACAGCGGAGAAGAAGGAAGAGCTTGCAAAGGCAATTACAGATACAATAGAGAAGGTGCTGGGTTCAAAAAGAGAACATGTGATAGTTGTCTATCAGGACACACCGAAAGAGAACTGGTACATTGCAGGCAACAAACTAACTTAATTTTTTGCCAGTGAAGATCATGACCTATGATAAGCTCAAAGAGAAGGTAAGGCAGATGCCTAGTGTAAGTGCTAGACCGATGTTTGGTTACGAATGCTTTTCTATCAACGATAAATTTTTTTGTTTATTTTAATAAGAAGAATGATCACCATGCTATACTTCGCCTTTCAAAGGATGAGCAGCAGAAGGCAGTAAAAGTAAAGGGAATAAAACCATTCAGTCATGGTGCCAAAGCAGGATGGACATAATCAATACTGAGCGTGTTAGTAATGCTACAGCACTAAAGTGGATCAAAAAAGGTTACGAATATGTTTTACAACTGTAACATCACCCACCAGCAACATCTCCCTCCTCATACTTTCTTTCCTCCTCGCTCTTCTGTCTTTGCAATGTTAGAGGAAGTTGGTCAAGTTCACCAAATATTCTCTGAACCCTTCTGCCTACATTTTCATAAAACTCTTCCTTATGCCTGAGAGTGACACTCTTGTTTTTTGCCTTGATAGCATACTCATACGCAAGCATACCCTCAAAGTTCCGCACATCCTTTCCCTTCTTTAGTTTCGCCAGCACCAGATAATTCTCCGCTTCACCCAAGAGATTCTCTATTTCCTTCTCCAACTCCTCTTTATCCATAACAATCATCATTTACCAAAGATTCTATTATATTCTTGCACCAGTTGGGCATCAATTGAGCACGAAGCCATTATTTCCTTCCCATCAGATAATTTAATTGGCATCCTCATTACAAGTCCAGAATCAAGTTCGTCAAGGCTCTCCCTAGTTTCTAATATCTTACTGCACACTCCATCATTATAATCAAAACCATAAATCCTACTGAACCTTCTCTGCCCAAAACCTCCCCCTCTTCCTCCCGCTGCACGGGTACCAGTATCCACCTCAAGGATGTAAATCCTGTTCCTCCCTTTTGAATTAAGATTGATATCATTATCTGAAATTAATAAGATGAGATTGATCTCCGCTTTTTCTTTCAGCAGCGTTAACAATTCATCCATTCCAGACATTAGCCAAACTTCGCCTTCCAATCTTTAAATTCTTTCCACACCTTCAAAGCTTTTTATTTTCATACAATCTTGATTTGTGCATGAGCAGGGTTGCTGTTGTCCAGATGCAAGCATCTATGCAAAAGGAGGAGAACCTCAGATCTGCAATCGCATACATAAGGGAAGCAAAGAGGGAGCGAGCAGAACTTGTCGCCTTCCCGGAGTTTTTGATGGCATACTCACCTTCTAAACAAACTGCTAGCGAACTTGCAAAGATAGCAGAATCAACTGATGGAGAGTTTGTATCAAAGTTAAGGAATGCTGCAAGGAAGAACAGGATAAGTGTTGTAGCAACAATCTATGAAAAAAGCAGGATCAAAAACAGGGTTTATGATACAGCATTGCTAATCGATAAAAATGGAAAACTATCCTCCGTTTATAGGAAGCTGCACCTTTATGATGCATTGGGCTTCAAGGAATCTGCAAAGCTTGCTCCAGGCAAGGAACTTACCAAACCTATACGAACCATCATTGGCAATGTTGGCATGATGATATGTTACGATGTACGTTTTCCGGAAATGTCAAGGATGCTTGCGCTCATGGGTGCCAATGTGCTCGTAATGCCATCCGCATGGGTGCAGGGTGAGATGAAGGTGGAACACTGGCAGACAATGTTGAAAACTAGAGCGATTGAGAACGGGTGCTATGTAGTAGCACCAGATCAAGTTGGCAACATATACATTGGTCATAGTATGGTTGTAGATCCGTTTGGAAGGATAATTCTTGATATGGAGGGAAGAGTTGGGCTGGAGGTTGTAGATCTGGATAATAAATTAATTAATAGTGTAAGGAAAAAATTACCGTTGTTAAAAAACAGGCGCAGAGACATATACGCTAAATATTTTCGTTAAGTGTCCGCAAATCACGGACATTTACTCTTGGCTTTCGTTTGACAGTGTATATTGATACACATCTTCCATACATGTCTTCCTCTTGGCTTCACAACTATTACTGGCCACTTGCATACACTACAAACCTTCTTAGTAGTCCTAATGACACCAGTTTGCGGCAAAGGCATTGATGCCTTGCATCCGTTTCCATAATTTGAGCATCCAACAAATCGCTTCCCGCTCTGCTTCGCTCTAATTATCCTTAACACACCATCATTACACAATGGACACTTCCCAACTTGTTTTTGTGTAAGAATTGTTCTTGCTATAACATCATTCATCATTGCACCAACTTCGCTCTCCTTTTGCCTGAACTTCTCCAATGAAAGAGTTAACACTTTAACAGCATTATCAATCACACTTTTGTCATCCAACTTCTCGAGTTCAACATCGTCCAATTGTTTTTCCATATTTCTTGTGAGTTCTGTTGATACTATTTCAGGCATGTATTGCTGCATCACTTCATAAACAGCAAAACCAAGATCTGTCGCTTCAATACTCTCTCCCTTTATGTAACCTCTCTCAACTAACATGCGTACTATCTCCGCCCTTGTTGCCTTGGTTCCTATCTGCTCCCTCTCCATCTTCTCGACCAGACTTGCCTGATTGTAACGTGGTGGAGGCAACGTATGCTTTTCAACGCTTTCGATCTTCAAGTTTTTAACCACATCATTAACCTTCAAAGCAGGTAACGTTACATCCTTAAGATCAGCATATGGTTTGTAATACATGGTCCATCCAGCATCAATTGTTGTTCTGCCATTGGCGATGAAGCTGTAATTATTAACATCTATCATTACAATGATATTTTCTCTAATCACTGGTTCGCCAAAGGCTGCGAAGAACCTCTTCACTATCAGATCATAAACTTTCCATTCCATACTCTCTAACTTTCTTTTAGGCACTTCACCCGTTGGATAGATAGCAGGATGAGCAGGATCATCCTTCCTTCCTTCATGAGGAACCAATCTTCCCTTCAACAAGTTGCTTGAAAGATTCGAATACACACCCATCCTTCCTAAATTCCCGATTATCTTCCTATAATCTATCGATCTCGGCAGCTTCTGGCTTGATGTTCTCGGATATGAAATCAATGCATCGAGGTACAATCGCTCAGCAATCGACAAAGTAAAACTAGGGCTGAATCGGAACAATCTGTAAGCTTCATGTTGAAGATCGCCAAGGTTGAAGGGTGTTGGAGGCAACTGTTTTGTTTTTTCATTCTTTACATCAACAACTTTCCCGTCCTTTCCCTTGCATCTTGATACTACCTCTTTCGCTTCTTCGGCTTTTGGAACCTTCTGTCTTTCATAACCAACATTAAATTTCTGTCCATCCTTTTCAAACTCTGCCCATATTTGCCAGTATGGTATTGGTATATGCGTAGCAATCTCGATCTCCCTCCCAACAACAAAGGAGAGAGTAGGTCCCTGTACTCTACCAATTGTTAAATTCCTGAATCTTTTGCTGTATCTATACACAGACTCTGCAAGTGCCCTTGATAGATTCACTCCATAAATGAAATCAAGCAGATGCCTCGCTCTCCCTGCCTTAGCAAGACCGCTCCCCACTTCCCGTTTCATTGTTTCAAACGCATTTCTCAAGTCTTCTTCCGTCAGCGTTGAAAATTTTGCTCTATACGCTTTTGCATACTTGTCACCACATGCATACTGCAGAATATTGTAACCAATCACTTCACCTTCCTGATCAAAATCACACGCATTCACAAAATCAGAAGCATTCTTGGCAAGTTTGCCAATAACTTCAATTATCTTCTTACCCCTGTACTTTTCTACAGGAACCCATTCCACCTTGAACACAGGATAGATATGTCTATTCTTGGCAGGATCCTCTAATGTGTAAAGATGCCCCAAGGCATAGCAAACAACAAAAGTTCTACCATTTATTTTTGAAAGATAAACTTCTGTTCCATCTACCATTATTTTCTTGAAACCATCCTTACCAATGGCTCCAGCTATCTTTCTTGCTGCATCAGGTTTTTCGCATATGGTAAGATAATAATTCCTTAATCCTAACATGCTGATTGTAGAGAAAGTAAACTTAAAAGATTTTTAGAGAATTGATAATTTGTTCTCTACATTTTTATAGGGCGTAGCGTTATCGCTCGTTCGTGAACAAAGTTTGTGTCATGGGCGCTGGCAGCACCAAGTATGGCAAGTTAAAGGAAAGCGTTGTTGAGCTTGCTGTCAATGCTGCACGAGACGCTATAAAGAGTGCCAAGTTGGAGCCAAAAGATGTCCAGTATGGTTTTATATCAAACGTATTTGGTATTGCCGATAATCAGGTTCATCTCGCTCCAGTTATAATGAGCAACCTTGGCATACCTCATGTGCCAGGTTTAACAATTGAATCAGCATGCGGTAGCGGCTCAATTGCATTTAGGGAGGCATATGCTAATGTTGCTGCGGGTTTCTATGATGCTGTTTTAGCGGTTGGTGTTGAAAAGGTAACACATACTGGAACTGGAAGATCAACTACACTCTTTTCATACTGCTCAGACTTTTTATATGAAGGAGGAAGCGGCGCATCATTTCCAGGGTTATTCGCTTCCATAGCTCGAGCATACTTAACAAGGTACAAGGCAACAGAAGAGGATCTTGCGATGGTTGCAGTAAAGAATCATGAGCATGGCATACTCAATCCTAAGGCACATGTGCAGAAAAGAATCACTGTAGATGATGTGATTAAGTCTCCAGTTGTTGCAAGCCCATTAAAATTTCTTGATTGCTGCCCCTTCTCCGATGGTGCAAGCGCAGTTATACTTTGCAGTGAAGAGTTTGCAAAGAAACGTGCTGCAGATTACATTGAAGTTATTGGATCGGGAAGAGGAGCATCGCCTGCTGCTGTGCAGGGAAGAGAGGATCCTACAACAATACCAAGCACAAGAGCTGCTGCACAGCAAGCATACAAGCAGGCAAATCTTACTCCAAAGGATATTGATTTTGCAGAAGTACATGACTGCTTTACGATTGCAGAGATGATTGATATGGAAGATCTGGGATTTTTTGAGAAGGGGATGGCTGCAATGGCCGTTAGAGAAGGTTTAACCAGACTGAATCAAGGAGAGGTTACCATCAACCCATCTGGTGGTTTGAAATCAAAAGGACACCCAATAGGCGCAACAGGTATTGGGCAAGTAGTTGAGACATATGAACAATTGCTTGGAAGAGCTGGCCAGAGACAGGTGAAAGATGCTGAAATTGGCATGACACACAACTTCGGTGCAACAGGTGCGAGCTGCGCTGTACACATATTCAGAAGGGTCTAGGAATTGATCAGCAGGGAACAGTTCATTACAGTATTAAAGAATGGCAAAGTTTTAGCATACAAATGCAAAAAATGCGGCAACTTGCAGTTGGCAACAACGATCTACTGCAACAAGTGTAACTCACAGGATCTAGAAAGTGTGGAGGTGGAAGGAAAGGGTAAGGTTGTAACATACACTATACAGAACGTTGCTCCAGAAGAATACGAAAAGTACAAACCATATGCTTGGGCAGTAGTTAGATTGGATGCTGGTTTCAACATCTCTGGATTTCTACCCGGAATTGATTCTCCAAAGAATTTACCGATAAACACACGGGTTAAGATAGTTGGCTACGACGAAAGAGGCATCGTACTTTCCTTGGATAAGTAAGTTCATGATAAATCCCATACATGTTATGCTCTGGACATACAGGCGCCAAGAAAAGGATGTCAGACACCTTTACAACACTTTTAGAGATTTTATGAAGTTAGCAACTGGAGGGGAAATGCTGAATTTTGGGTATTGGAATAACGGATGCAAAGATCCTTTACAAGCACAAATGAAACTCTGTCACCTGATGTTGAATTTTGTAGATCTAAAACCAAACCAGATTGTGTTAGATGTTGGTAGCGGTAAAAACGGTCCTGCCATGTTGTGGTACAATTTGATGAACCCTATCGAAATTATCTGTGTAGACATATGCGGAAGAAATCATTATCGCTTAGATCATAACTTGAATCTCTTGGAAGCCTCTGCTCTTAGCTTGCCATTGAAGGATAATTGTGTTGACAGAATAGTAGCACTGGAATGCGCGCAGCACTTCAGGCCTATAAGAAAATTCTTAACCAATGCTTTCAGGATTATTAAAAAAGGCGGCATGCTGGGTCTTGCCGTTCCTGGGATAAAGAAGGAACAACTCGGCTGGCGCGATAAGAAAGATCTTGGTTTGTTAAACATTACTTGGCCTTCCGAACGTCATAATATCTCGGCATTGCCAGCTTTATTGGAATCTATAGGCTTTCACAACATAGAAGTGCAATTTATTGGCAAGAATGTTTACGAGCCTTTGGCAGACTATTATTCGTCACATAGAGAAGAGATCAGAAGTGCTGTAATTCCTCGATATTCCCATTTTGTAGAGTATACCATCTTTAAATCAATTTTAGCTATGAAAAAAATTGCACAGAATGGCATTATAGATTACGCATTAATTAAAGCAAGCGTTTGAATGTATGAAACGATGGTAGATTTAAAGAAATTAGCAGTTTAATTAAAAATAATTCAAATCTAACCTTTTATAACTTCACAATGTAGGAAAACTGTGTCTGTAGAGGTAGTTTGTGGAAAATGTGGCGCTGTCATCTATACAATGCGCATCCTAAAATCAGTCAAGGATGTGCTGAGAACGAGCAACAACAAATGCCCCTCCTGCGGCCAGACACTTTCCGCAACAGACTTTGGCGTTTCTGTTAACAAGGTCTAACCTCCTTTTTCTCATGATAATAAGCTGTGATACAGTTACTTGTGCATCTAAATAGACCATCATGCTTACCTTTCCATTACTAAATCTGTTTTCAATGCACAGTGGGGAGCAGTTCAGGCATGATATGCTAAATGCAGGCAAGGCACTTCATACTCAATCGCTCAAATTAATACCAATAGAGACACGGTTGAATATGGTTGAGAAGCAATTGCAGGAACAGATAGTGGTAGATGTTTTCAGGGGAGAAAAAACACATGCAAATATGCTTGCAAACGAACTTGTAGCTATAAGAAGAGTCTCCAAACTTGTATCAGATCTTAAGGTTATCTTTGAAACCCTTATCGTAAGAATGGCAACATTGCATGATTACAATGAATTCCACAGTTCCATTAGTTCCGCAGTTGGCAGTTTGAAGGTGATCAAAAGTGATCTTAAGGAGGTTACACCAGCCGCAAAGCAGGTCTTTGCAGTTCTATCCGAAAGTGTGTCAGACATATCTACATACGACATCAAACCAAGTCCAAACGTTACGAATGTAACAGACGATGCTTTAGTGATACTGGAGGAAGCAAGCACAATCGTTGAAGGAGGGCTAAAACGCAAATTCCCTACCTTGCCAGAGATAAAGCCAGAGAAAAGGGTACTTGTAAATGCCTAGTTTACGCTAACGGCATAGGAAGGCGGTAGCCTTGATGCGCCGTAAATACTGAAAAGGATAAACTTATTGTCCAAATTAGACAAACATTTTTTACAAAGTTACTTTAATCAAACAAAATTAGTAGAGAGGTTAAATGGAATTGAGTAGTGATTTTGTTGAGCCCAAGAAGGGCGATGTTCTTTATTCTGCCTCCAAACGTGTGCGGATGATCTTCTCCGTGATGGCAAGCCCGAACAGGATCGATATTTTACGCATATTGAATTCAAAAGGCCCTCTAACATATTCAGAGTTAAAGGCACTCGCTGGTTTCAAGTCAAAGAAGGAGAGCGGTAAATTTGCCTATCATTTACGCAAACTCTTGCGCCAGTCACTCGTTGCCCTGAACAAAGCGGAGAGGCGTTACACTATAACCAATCTAGGCAAATTGGTCTTGAGCCTTGCCAGGCAGATAGAGGAGCGCTCCATAATAGAGAGTGGAAAGATGTATGTTAGAACCAGTAATCAATCAATCGAGGAGTTCAATTCACATAAGATCATACAATCATTGGTAAGGGAAGCGAATGTACCATTGGAACTTGCGCAGAAGATAACGGAAGAGGTTGAAAACAAGATCTACAAGTTCCAGACAGCATACCTTACCGCACCATTGATAAGGGAAATTGTAAACTCTGTCTTGATTGAGCATGGTCACGAGGAATACAGGAACAAACTTGCCCGTGTAGGCATGCCCGTTTTCGATGTGGTGCAGATGATGAACAATGTAGAGGAGGTCAGGAATGGGATCGAAAGTTTACTTGTTAAAACTGCACAGAACCTGTTGTCAGAATATCTGGTCTTCAATGCGTTGCCGAAGGATATTGCTGACCAGCATCTTGCCGGTGATATACATATATCAAATCTTGGAATGTGGGACCTTATTCCCGATTCAATATTCATTGATATCAACGAACTAGCAGAAGAGGGAATTAATCTAAGGGGTAAATTCTTAGGAGTATCTAGGATAGGTATCATCAAGAGCGTCGATGACTATTGCACATCTATCGCTATATTGAACCAGATGCTTAGCAGGGAAGCCTCCTCCGAAGTATTCATCGATGGTGTAATACCTCTGCTGCAGAGATGTGGCAGCGACGCTTCATTAGCAAGCAAGTTTGCAAGGGCACTTATGGCTGCTTCAGGGGCACCATCCTATTCACAGACACACCCGATCACATCGCTGAACATTGCTATTGATGGTGCAGATAAGAAACATGTAGATGCGTTGTTGAAGGGATACGAAACATATCTTAATGTAACACCAATGCCCAGAATAGGCCTTACCCTGACCTTTACTGATGGTGCTGTAAACGACTATGTAGACAAGGTTTCTAGCATAGTTAGAGCAGGAGGACTGATAACTGCGCTAGGTGATCCAAAACGTATTAGGAGCACATTGGGCATCTCCAAGAATCTCGATGGGCACATATCAAGCACGGTCATGTCCCTTCAATCATTATCCATAAACCTGCCCAGGCTAGCGTACGAATCAAACAAGGATGAGACTTACTTCAGGGCAAGGCTAGCACTCCTGATAAAGCCAGCAGTGGTTGCTCTATCAACGCGTAAGAAGACTCTGACTGATCTTACTCGGAAAGGACTGATCCCAACGCTTGCAAACACGACCCAGTTCATGCAGAGAGGAAGTGCAAACACAATTGTAAACCTAGTCGGTTTGCACGAATCAGTTGCAAACATTCTTGGTTACGAAGATATTAACAGTTGCCTGGAAGTGGTGGAGAAGGTTATCAAGACAGCTGTTGATGTTGCAACCGAAAAGGGCAAGCAGGCAGGAGACGAAGTGGGAATATCGATGATCACAGATAACAGCGCATCCAGATTCATTGCCTTGGACACAGAAAAGTACGGCAAGACTTTGCAGACAAACATTGCAAACTATTCACAGGGCATCACAATTAATGCCGATGATATGATCAGCCTGAAGGAGGATTCCGCAATAATCAAAGAATGCGATATTATGGAAAAATTGCTTAATGGCGGTCTCTCCGTAATCTTAAATGTAAATGCATCCATGAACAATGCAGACGTGAAGGCTGCCATTGAAACTGCAGCAGATGCACTAACATTCTTCAGACCAAGAATGAAGGTATATGTTTGCGGGAACTGCGGACAGAAGAGCGTTGAAGCCATAGACAAATGCGGTGCCTGTAAATCACCACATATTCTGCAAACACAATAATTTTTACAATAGATTTATTTGTTGAAGAAAACAAAACTTTCTTGACCAATGAGAATGTTCAAGAGCTCAGCAAGGCTTAACTATATCTTGTATTATTATCTAAAGGGGGATGGCGGGAACTGACTAATGTTTTTAATTCAGATTTAACTACGGTAATTAGTAAAATCAAGAAAAGGGATGGTAGAGTTGTAGACTTTGCCAGTTCCAAGATTTCAAATGCGATTTACAAAGCGCTTGTTGCTACCAAACGTCCAGACTACCCATTGGCCGAAAAGTTAGCCTCAAAGGTAGTACAGAGGCTCGCAAAGCAAGGGTATGATGAAAACAATATACCAAGTGTGGAGGATGTTCAGGATATTGTAGAATCGGTGCTGATAGAGGAGGGTCTCTCTGAAACAGCCAAGGCCTACATTCTCTACAGGCACGAGAGGCGCAAGATAAGGGAGGAGAAGATGAAGGTCCTTGAACGCACAACTCTTGACGAAGTTGATAAGGTCTTTAGCGTAAACTCTTTGCGTGTACTGGCATCAAGATACCTTCTAAGGGATGAAAATGGCAGGATAGTGGAGAGTCCAAAGGAGCTCTTCGAGCGTGTTGCTATCACAATCGCATTACCTGATCTGATGCGTGACCCAAGAATATTCGGTCTAAAGGCTGGGGTAAAGCAAAACATCGAAGAGGTAACAGAATACTTGCAGCGTATAGATGAATTTGATAAGAAGTACAAGATAGGCCCATACGTTCTGAACAAATGGCATGTTGAAACGCTACTGACTAGTTACAAGGATCTTTCAGGACAGGGTCAGATGAAGGTAAAGGTTACCGAATTATTGCAGATGCTTGGAGAGGGCAAGTTCGATGAATATGCAAAGCATGTTGAGGAGTACAAGAAACTGATGGTTGAAGGAAACTTCCTACCAAACTCTCCGACACTGATGAATGGAGGCGCAAGGCTTGGACAGCTATCTGCCTGCTTTGTGCTCGATATGAAGGATGATATGTATCATATAATGAAATCGTCAACAGACGCTGCACTGATCTTCAAGTCTGGCGGTGGAGTTGGCATAAACTACTCTGACCTCAGGCCAGAGGGAGATATCGTTGCTTCAACATCGGGTGTTGCTTCAGGCCCAACATCTTTCATGCGTATCATAGACACTGTAACAGATGTTGTTAAGCAGGGAGGAAAGAGGAGGGGAGCAAATATGGGTATCTTGGAGATTTGGCATCCAGATGTTGAGAGGTTTGTTACTGCCAAAACAACACCAGGAGTCTTTGAAAACTTCAATGTTAGTGTTGGTATATGGGAAGATTTCTTGGATGCAATGAAGAGTAACACAAAATATCCATTAAGAAATCCAAGGACTGGAGCTATTGTAAAACACATCGATGCAAACCAATTGATCGATCTAATCGCACTGAGTGCATGGAAGAGTGCAGAACCAGGAGTATTATTCTTTGATAATATGAACAAGTATAATGTGATGAAGAGAGCACAAGGATTTATCAGGGCAACAAATCCATGTGGTGAGCAGAGCCTCTATCCATACGAATCGTGCAATCTAGGTTCCATCAACTTGGCAAACCTTGTAAAGCGCAGAGCTGACGGAGAGTTTGAATTTGACTGGCAGCGATACGAGCAAGTGATCAGATTAACAACAAGATTTCTGGATAATGTTATTGATGCAAACAAATATCCAGTGTCAGAGATTGATATCGCATCAAAACTTTCAAGAAGAATTGGTCTGGGTATAATGGGACTTGCAGATCTATTGTTCAAGCTAAAGATTCCATACAACTCCAAGGAAGGTTATGAATTGATGTCAAAACTTGCTGAAGCATTAACCTACTACAGCACGGAGGAAAGTGTGGAGCTCGCAAGGACTCGCGGGGCATTCCCAATGTACAACGATTCAGATTATGTGTATGGAAAGTTGCCAATTGCAGGTTACTACGAAACACCAAAGAGCCAGCACTCATACGATTGGGATTCACTGATCGATAAGATAATGCGCTTTGGTGTGAGAAACTCTCAAACAACTACAATTGCACCAACTGGAACACTCTCAATGATTGCAGATTGCTCAAACGGTGTAGAGCCAACATTTGCATTGGTGTTTGAGAAAAGAGTAACAGTTGGAAGGTTCTTCTATACCAACAAGATCTTCGAAGATGTCTTGAAGGAGCACACTCTCTACAGCGATGAACTTCTTGAGAAGATATCAAGCAACTATGGCTCTGTTCGTGGTCTTGATGGCATACCCGAATGGATGCAGAAGATATTCATCACCGCAATGGACATACACTGGGCCGATCACCTGATGGCTCAGGCGGTATGGCAGAGATGGATTACAAATGCAATCGCAAAGACGATAAATATGCCCAATGATGTTACAGCAGAGGACGTCAAATGCTCCTATCTTCTAGCACATGAACTTAGCCTGAAGGGTGTAACAGTGTATAGAGATGGCTCTAGGCACCAGCAGGTACTGCATATAACCAGCGATTCCAAGGAGAAGAATTTTGAAGTTCTTCCAAGCGATTATGTTGTAGATTATATAACAAACAGCATAAAAGATGAGTTTGTACTGAAGGAGGTCAGTAAAATTATCAAGCCTAAGAATGGTAAGGAGTGTGTGCAGAAACCAATGATTCCACATAAGGAAGTGGAAGAAGATCCCTGTCCAGTATGCAATGGAAAGATTGCGTATATAGAAGGATGCAACTGTTGCATAGAATGCGGCTGGAGTAGTTGCGTATCTGGCTGATATTAAGATCAAATTAATTTTTGCTTAGAACTTTTCATTCAGTATCAATGCTAGCAGTGTTGCTCTAACATCTTTTCCATAGGAAACCTGTTCAAAGTACTTTGCCTTGGGTGTATTATCAACATCATGGCTTACCTCATCAAGCCTTGGTAATGGATGCATCACTATAAGATCGCTCTTTGTATTCTCCAATACCTTGGAATCAATCACATAGCTGCCCTTCACCTTCTCATACTCCTGCACATCTGGGAATCTTTCCCTCTGTATCCTTGTAACATATACCACATCCAATTCATTAAGAATATCATTCAATACTTCATGCTCATGTATCCTGATCTTACCTTCCACTTCATAGATCGACTCCTTTCTTATCTTCAACAGCGGCGGTGCAACAAGATGAATTTCCACATCATAATTTGTCAGACCGTAGAGCAATGAATAAACAGTTCTACCATACTTCAGGTCGCCAACAATTCCAATCTTCAGCCCATCTATCCTACCCTTTTCCTTCCATATTGTGTAGAGATCGAGCATTGCCTGAGTTGGATGCTCTTCCGTTCCACTTCCAGCATTTATCACAGGCTTTTCTGCAACTTCTGCAGCAAACCTACCCGATCCATCCAGCGGATTTCTTAAAACTATAACATCTGAATACTGATCAATTACTCTAACAGTATCAGCAAGGCTCTCCCCCTTTTCCAATGATGAAGATTTTACATCAGCAATACCAATTGAAATACCTCCAATGGAGGCCATCGCAGCTTCAAAGCTCAGTCTTGTCCTTGTGCTTGGTTCGAAAAAGAGGTATCCCAATATTCTTCCTCTGGCAAGTTCCCTTTTTTCACTCTGCTGCATATTCCTCACCTTATCAGTTGATTTGAACAGGAAGTCCAGATCCTCATTGTCAAACTCTTTTATCGAAACAATATCTCTCCCATAGAAATGGTTCTTCATCATTGCATCGCAATATGGTTATAAACAGACATATACAAAGTATTCCCATGTCCGAAGAGCAACTTCTCGTGCGGAGAATCAAGGATGGCACTGTAATCGATCATATCGATCCGGGAATGGCTCTTATCGTTCTCAAAGCCCTCAATATAACAGGGAGGGAAGGCAATGTAATTACCGTAGCCTTGAACGTTCCAAGTAGCAAGCTTGAGACTAAAGATATAATCAAGGTAGAGAACAAGTTTCTCGAGTCCCAAGAGACAAACAAACTGGCGTTGTTGGCACCAAAGGCTACCGTTAACATAATACGCGATTACAAGGTTATAGAGAAGAGAAAGGTGGAACTTCCTGACGCGTTTATAGAGATATTCAGATGTTCAAATCCAAGGTGCGTTACCAACAGCAAGGAGGAGATTAAACCAATAATAGATGTGATCGAAAAATCAAGACCCACCTTAAAGTGTAGATACTGTGCAAGAATTCTAACTGTTAACGAATTGATTTACCAATGAAAATTGTTTTCAAAATAAATCTGGACGTTTTGAATAAACCAGATAACTAACTACCATTATCCCATTACGGATCTTAGTATTAACAACAATATAACAGCGGCAACCGTAATTCTAGCAATTTTCAATGTCCTCTTTATCAAGTAAAACTTTCTCTGCTGTGGGTTCACAAACACAGTGGTGGGGCGCATGGAGATAGGGTTTGTTAGATACCACTTGCCACAGTTATAACATATAGCGACATAGGCAGACAGCGAACGATAATTTTTCGATAAACAGCGAGGACATTTTATTTCCAATATAAAAACACTGTTTAATATCTAACTAATAAATCGTTTCATCGATAAAATGCTAAAAATTAATATATAACTCCACAAAAGGTATATTGAATGGCAGACCCACAATTAGCAATTGCAGCGGCCATTGCGATAGCTGGGGGGTTGATAGGCACTGGCAACGCACAGCAAGGTATTGGTGCCGCTGGTATGGGTATAATAGCTGAAAGACCTGAAAAGTTTGGTCAGGTTTTGTTTTTCTTCGTTATCCCCGAAACCCTCTGGATCATTGGCTTCGTGCTTGGAATAATCCTCTTGCTTAACATACTGTAAAGTGAATTTGTATTGAGCGTAGATACATTCCTTAGAGAGATAGAGAACCGCAAGAGAAGAGAGTTGGAAGCTCTAGATAGAGAATTGACTGAAAAGAAGGAAGCTTTACTACGCGATAAAAGCACACGTGTTCAGGAGTTACAGGAACGCTACAAGAGAGAGGCCCATATTAAATCAGAAAGAGAGTACACGAGAATTGTGGAGGCAGGGCGTCTGCAGGCAAAACGAATAATCTTTGAGGCTATGGATGCAAACTTGGATTCTGCTTTGGAGGTGATCAGACAGGAGCTTATGAATTATACAAAAAATGCTCAATACAAGAAAACATTGGAAGAAATGGTTAATGTTGCTAAGAAGAAATTAGGACAGGACGTGCATGTTCACTGTAGAGAAGAGGATCGCCAAATTCTAAAAAATCTGGGCGTCACTGTTAACAATAAACCTATTCAGACCTTGGGTGGAATAATAGTCGAGAACAAGCAAGGGACTATGGAGCTTGATCTAACATTCGAAGAACTTCTCCGAACCCGTGATGAAACTATTCGCGCCATTCTTCTCGGAAAGGGATAGCGATGCCAACTTCAGCATATTCAGCTTCCTTTGGAAGATTGCAGGCACTTTCCCTAAATTTTCTTTCCAAAGATCATATGCAGAATCTAATTCGAGCTAGAGACGTTAATGAGATTGCCAAGCAATTAACATCCACTTGGTACGGTCCAGAGATCGAGCGTGCTGCATCAGTCTACAAACCTCCAGAGCTTGTTGAAGTAGCACTGAATCGTCATCTAGTAGGACTCAATAGACTCGCAATAGAAACTTCTCCTTTTAGCGGTCGATCGGCTATTAGGGCTTACTTGGCCAAATGGGATATTCAGAACATTGAGCTGATTCTCTCTTCAAAGAGTTTAGGAAAAACTATTACAGAAACGGAACACTTTTTGGTTTCTAGTCGTAACTTTCCTGCCGGAGTTTCGTGCGGAAATATTCCTCACGACGAGATTAAGATTGTGCTATCCCAGCCCAATGTTGAAGCTGTGGTTAATCAACTAGTTCGATATGGCTACGGGACTGTGTTGATGCAGAATTTTGGGAACTATCAAAAAACCATGGATCTGGGCCCAATGATGGCAGCCTTGCAAAGATACTACTATTCTGCGCTTCTAGAGGCCCTCAAGTTCTTCCAAGGCGATGAGGGTGTTATCAGGGAACTAATTCGAGTTGAAATAGACAAGAAGAATATTCTCAGCCTTTTGAAAGCTAAAGAGTCCAATCTAGAAAAGGAAGTAATAATTCAACACCTTATCGAAGGAGGGAATATTCCTACTCCCCAATTGGGAGAAATGTACATGGCTAGGAATGTAGAAGAACTTGTAGGAAGAATCGATGCATACTACAAGTTGGGGGAGAGGTTAGAACAATATAAGAAGACCAAAAGTCTGATTGACTTCGAGGGAGCTCTTGACAGAGTCATAAGCGAAATGTACCTAAACAGATTGAAGAACATACCACTCTCTATAGGAACCATATTTTACTTCATCATGTGGGCAGAACGTGAGCGAGAGAATATTCGCAAGATAGTTTATGGAAAGCATTATAATCTGCCAGTGGAGCGCATAAGCTCATTGCTGATATATGGGTGATAAAAAATGTCCGCAAAACCAAAAACCGTTGGAACTGGAAGGATAGCTGTGGTTGGTGACAGACAGTTGGTCATAGGATACCGTCTTTTGGGGATAGATGATACCTATATTGCCGAAGGGGAGGAAGCTGTTCAGGTAATGCAAAAACTTTTTTATTCAAATGAGTTTGGTCTTATCGTGGCAAGTCGATCTGTTCGCGATGCGCTTTCACAAACCTTCAAAGCTAAGATTGATGCATCGATCGAGCCTCTCGTGATCTTTATGCCCTCACTTCAGGAAGGTGCAAAGGAAGAGTCTATATCGGATCTAGCTAGGCGGGTTCTTGGAGTAGATATCAAAGTAGGTGAATGAAATGGTAGATGCAATAGTAAACAGAGTTTCAGGGCCGGTGGTCATTGCCAGTGGTCTAGAGACACCACAGATGTATGACGTGGTGCGGATCGGCGAGCTTGGTCTTGTAGGAGAGATAATACGACTAGAAGGAAGCAAAGCTGGCATTCAAGTCTACGAAGATACGACTGGTTTAAGACCGGGAGACAAAGTTGTCAATACAAAGCAAGCTCTTTCTCTCCAATTGGGACCAGGACTTCTGACTTCAATCTATGATGGGATCCAAAGACCGCTTGATGTTTTAAGAAAGCAAGGTGGAGACTTCATCAGTAGAGGATACGCTATTCCTGCCCTCAACGAGGAGAAGAAATGGGAATTTGTTCCAATTAAGCAAAAAAATACAGATGTCTCTTCTGGCGATGTTCTTGGCGAGGTTCAGGAAACTCCTCTGATTAAACATAGAATCATGGTTCCCTTTGGTGTTAATGGTCAACTCGTGGAGATAAGGGAAGGGAAATTTACTGTAAATGAGAATGTCGCAACCATCCAAACGTCTAATGGAAAGACGGATGTAAGTTTGTCCAGTCGTTGGCGCGTTCGTACGCCTAGACCAGTATTGCGAAAGCTTCCACCAGAAGCGCCACTTCTAACAGGGCAACGAATTCTCGACACGTTCTTTCCAGTTGCCAAAGGTGGAAATGCCGCTATCCCAGGTCCCTTTGGCAGTGGAAAGACAGTTACACAGCAGCAACTTGCAAAGTGGGCCGATAGTGATGTGATCGTATATGTAGGATGCGGAGAAAGAGGAAATGAAATGGCTGAGGTTCTAGCAACATTTCCAGAGCTTGAAGACCCCAAGTCAAAACGTCCACTGATGGAGCGCACAATTCTGATCGCTAATACTTCCAATATGCCTGTCGCAGCACGCGAAGCGAGCATCTATACAGGAATAACAATGGCCGAATACTATCGTGATATGGGATATGATGTGGCATTGATGGCAGATAGCACGTCTAGGTGGGCCGAAGCATTAAGGGAGATCTCTGGAAGGTTGGAAGAGATGCCTGGTGAAGAGGGATATCCAGCTTATCTTGGGCGAAGGTTAGCCGAGTTCTACGAGCGGGGAGGCAAAGTAGTGGTCGTTTCTCCAGAGGAACGTCTAGGCTCAGTGACCGTAGTTGGGGCAGTATCACCCCCTGGCGGAGACTTTTCTGAACCAGTATCGCAGAACACTCTCAGAGTGACAAGAGTATTTTGGGCACTTGATGCAAGTTTGGCTTCTAGGCGACACTTTCCTTCCATTAACTGGCTCACTAGTTATTCTCTTTATGTGGACGAGATGAGTGATTGGTACGGGAAGAATGTTGCCAAGAATTGGATCGATCTGCGCAAGGAGGCTTTGGAGATATTGCAGCGAGAATCCGAGCTCCAAGAAATTGTTCAACTTGTAGGATTTGATGCGTTGCCAGAACCTGAAAAAGGAGTGCTAGACACTGCCCGCTCGATAAGGGAGGACTACTTGCAGCAGAGTGCTTACGACGAGGTAGACACATATACATCGATCAACAAACAGGCCCTGATGCTCTCCATAATACTGGAGTTTGGCAGAAAGGAGATGGAGGCTATCAAGCAAGGCGCACAGGCTTCTCAGGTTAATGCTTTAGAGGTAAAAAACAAGATATCTAGGATGAAGTGGACTCGGGAAGAAGAGTTTGAAGCGTTGGTTGAACAGATCAGAAAGGGCATGGAAGAGCAGTTTGGCAAGCTGCTGCAAGAGGTGGTTGTCTGATGTCATCGGTGGCTTACAAGACAACATCTAAAATAGCAGGTCCATTGATATTTGTCGAAGGTGTGAAGGATGCAGCTTATGGCGAGATGGTAGAAGTAAGGCTTCCTAACGGGGAGAGACGCCAAGGTCAGGTTCTGGATTCGAGTCAAGGATTAGCAGTGATCCAAATCTTCGGTCCGACTTTGGGAATGGGCATTGTTGGAACCGCGGTAAGATTCCTCGGCGAGACCGCTCGACTGGCAGTTTCTGACGAAATGTTAGGAAGAGTCTTCGACGGTCTTGGTAATCCACGGGATGACGGACCCAAAATAATATCAAAAGAGAAGCATGATTTGGTTGGTTCGGGTATAAATCCATACTCAAGGGAAGAGCCATCTGAGTTCATACAGACTGGAATATCAAACATTGATGTAATGAATACCTTGGTAAGAGGGCAAAAGCTTCCAATCTTCTCGGGTTCTGGTCTTCCGCATAATCTCCTTGCAGCTCAGATCGCAAGACAAGCCAAGGTTCTTGGAACATCAGAGAGCTTTGCGGTTGTTTTTGCTGCAATGGGAATTACTAGCGAAGAAGCAAATTTCTTCATAAGACAGTTCGAGGAAACAGGAGCTCTGGGCAGAACAGTTCTATTCCTTAACCTGTCATCAGATCCTTCCATGGAACGTATTCTTACTCCAAGAATGGCTTTAACAACCGCTGAATTTCTAGCATATGAACGCGAGATGCACGTTCTTGTCATCCTTACAGATATGACTAATTACTGCGAAGCCTTGAGAGAGATTTCTGCAGCTCGCGAAGAGGTGCCTGGGAGACGCGGCTATCCAGGCTATATGTACACAGACTTGGCAACTATTTATGAACGCGCTGGTAGAATAAGGGGTAGGAAAGGGTCTATTACTCAGATTCCCATCCTTACTATGCCAGCCGATGATATCACCAATCCTATTCCTGACCTAACTGGTTACATAACGGAAGGCCAGCTGGTCATGAGCAGAGAGCTGCACAGAGCTGACATCTATCCGCCCGTTGACGTTTTGCCAAGCCTTTCTCGTCTTATGAATCGAGGTATAGGAAAGGAACGGACAAGGGAGGATCACAGAGGTTTGGCGGATCAGCTTTATGCGTCGTATGCTCAAGGCAAGGATTCTAGGGCTCTAGCAGCAATAGTTGGTGAAGAAGCTCTTAGTGAAACTGACAGAAAGTTCCTGAAGATCGCTTCCATCTTTGAGCGTAAGTTCGTAAACCAAGGATTGTATGAAGATCGCTCTGTTGAGCAGTCTCTTGATATTGGTTGGGAGGTAATTGACGAGCTCTCGGAATCGGAGATAAAGCGGATAAGACCAGAGTTCATAGCCAAATACAGAAAGAAGCAGAAATTAGTTCAACCTATGGAAGCAAGGTAGCGTGGTTGCATGCCAGTTGCTATAAACATTCGCCCAACTCGAATGGAGTACCTCCGCACTAAGCGCAGAATTGTGATGGCAAAGAAGGGGCTTAATCTGCTGAAACTGAAACGCCAAGCCTTGATTCTAGAGTTCTTCAACATAAGTAGGAAGGCAGCAGCTCTACGAGGCGGACTTCAGATTAGACTATTGCATGGTTATGAAAGCATAAGGATGGCGGAGATTCTTGCAGGACCACTGAGGTTGGAAAACGAGGCAATGAAGATCCCTAAACTTCGTAAGCTTCAGATTACATCGAAGAATGTGATGGGTATTAGAATTCCCCAATTGGAAGGCGGAGGTGGCACAGTTGACTTTCAAGAGTTGTTTTTGGAACTTCCTACATCGATTAATGAAGCAATCAAGACATTCCGGCAAATACACCAAATAGTATTGGATGTGGCAGAGAAAGAGACTGCTTTAAGGAAACTTCTTTATGAGATCGAAAAGACAAAGCGTCGATCTAACTCTATAGAAAACGTGTTAATACCTCGGTTAGAGGCTGCTACTAAATATATCAAGTTCAGGTTCGATGAAATGGAACGGGATACATTCATTATGCTCAAGACAGTAAAGCGGAAAATGGGAGAGAAACAGAATGCAGTTCGCGCATAGTTTTGTGAAGCTCAAACAGAGAAAGTTTTGTTGTATAACGATTACGTTGGATATTAACAAATCCATCTATGGAGGTTGGAGATAATGGAACCACAAGAAGAATATGTGAAATCTCTGAAACAAATCAAGGAAGCGGAAGAGAGTGTGCAGGAGCAGATCGAAGCTCGTAAGAAGACAGTTCAGGAAGAACTTCAAAATCTACAGACTTCCATTGAAGCAGCAGTTCAAGCAGCACGAAACGAAGGTGAACGTATGCTAGAAATGGAAGTTGAGCAAGCTAGACAGAAAGCTCAGGCAGAAGCACAGAAGATCTTGGATGATGCAAAGGCAAAAGCATCTACGATATCTGCTAAGAAGGTGGACATAAAAACGGTTCAGAAAATTATAGACGATGTGTTATTAGACCACCTGTAGGTGTTATGATGCTCAAACCTGTTTCAATGAAAAAAATAGCTGTCGTGGGCTTAAGAGCGAACAGACAACATGTTGTATCGATTCTTCATGACTTGGGCGTTGTGCAGCTGGAACCCATATCAAAGAGCGTTGCTGGGATACTTCGAAATGAGCGAGACAGCGATTTGCACAGGCAGATTTCAGATCAGCTGCTAAGAATTAGAGCTCTAAAGAGTATTCTGCCCAGTCGGTCAGTTTCAGAGTGCAGGCGGTTCTCATCAATAGATGATCTGATGGAGACAGCCCAATCCATTACTATTGACGAAGAGGTTGCTTCTCTCGAAAGACAGAAAGAAGATCTCCTTACCAAACTAAAAGAGACCAGTGAAAACCTTCGACTAGTTGAAGAATTTTCATTCTTTCCCTTAGACTTGAATGTCCTTCAGTTCAGGTTAGCTCATTCATTCTTTGGGCGTATTGAATCTGAAAAATTCTCTGCTTTAAAAGAAGCTCTGCCACTTGGTAAAGAAGTTGTATCAGTGAGTCAGGAAACTGTACCAACAGGTCTTCAAGATATAGTTTTGTACGCCCAACAAAGCAAGAATATCACTCGCTTCGTTCTTGTTGTTCGACCCGAATTTCCTTCAGATACTTTGGCCACAGTGACCCAAACACATGGAGCCAAGCTAGAACCAGTGCCTCAACTTTCCGGCAAACCAGCGGAGCTCCTTGGAGAACTAGAAACGAAACGAAACGAAATCTCCCAGACGCTCCAGAAGATCGAACATAGGTTGAAGGAGCTCTCGCGGGAGCACTTCACTACCATAGCCTGTGTTGAAGAGCAACTTGCTATCGAAAGCAGAAAGCTGGAGGTGGCTGCTAATCTTGGTGTTACCCATGATGTGTTCGTCCTAGAAGGATGGGTGCCTATACCCAATCTTGAGCAGCTGAAGAAGACTCTCGATAGATATGCCCAAGGAACAACTGAAGTCTACGAGCTGGAAAGCGAAGAACTCCCACCAACACTTCTTTCTAATCCCAAAAGATTCAAGCTCTTTGAATCTTTCATCAGGTTCTATTCTCTTCCATCTTCTAACGAATTCGACCCTACAATGATCTTCTCCTTTGTCTTCCCAATATTCTTCGGTATGATGATCGGAGATGTGGGCTACGGATTGGTAATACTTCTTGGCTCGCTATGGGTGATACGACGCGTGGAAGGAGGCAAACGCGGCAAAACTATCTTGCCAAGACAAATAATCAAATTCGCTAAGATGATACTTGCCCCATCGCGAATGGTCAAACTTGCCAAGGCCATTATTCCTGGTTGTATCATTGCAATTGGTCTAGGCTTCGTGTTCGATCTATACTTTGGATTCCACCTTAACGGTTACCTATTTGGATTCTTGAATGAAAATTTTGGTCTAAACCTTCCTCATCACGGAGCCTTTTTTGAACCCTTGAGCAGCTTCGGACTACGCAAGCTTCTCCTTGTCAGTGGATACATCGGATTGACTCTAGTATCGTTTGGATTGGTTCTCGGTGCTCTGAATCATTACTGGCAAAAGGATAGGCGAGGAATGTTTGGAAAGATAGGATGGCTCTTGTTTGCTTGGGGAATTTCTCTGCTTGGGTTGGCTCTTCTAGGTGGCCAAACCGTCAATCCAATGAAAAATCTTATCGCTGGCGGTTACTTCGGAATGATTTTTGCAGGCATTGGTTTGATGTTTTTGGGTGAGGGTATGCGGGCTCTTATGGAGCTTCCATCAATCATAAGTCACATTCTTTCCTATATGCGAATAGTGGGAATTCTTATAGCCTCAGTGATATTCGCTGATCTGATCAGTAATGTCTTCTTCGTGAAAGCTTTGCGAGAAGGTGGCATGTTAACAGGAGTAAGCGGGGTAATAATTGGATTCCTGATACTACTGATAGGTCATTTCTTCAACAATATCATAGCGATCTTCGAGCCTGGCATTCAAGGAGCGCGATTGATTTACGTTGAATTCTTCTCAAAGTTCTTTCATGGGCGTGGTAGACCATTCCAGCCTTTCGGGACCCGCAGACAGTTCACATTGGAACAGTACGAACTGGCGAAGACTGTAAAACTAGCGACGGAGCAAAAAGTAAAGCATGCACCGATGGTGCGATACCAAAAGTCGGAATAGCTTTACGCTTAAGATTTATCACAAGATTAAAATTCCCATCCACTTTACATCACTCGAAGGTATTCACATTGCCAGGACTTAGCATGCCTAACAAGATTTTTGGTTCAGTAAAATCCTTTACTGTGAAGGGAACTATGCTTTCTAAAGGCGTGCTACAAACACTGGCAGAATCGAGGGATATGGACGAACTTGTAACACGAATAAAAAATACGATTTACCTTGACACTATTTCAAAGCTGCAGAAACCCTACACTGCGGAAGGTGTGGAAAACGCTCTGAGGGAAGATCTTGCAAACTTCCACGCACACATGGCAAATATTTCAGGCGGTTCAGATGTTATCAATGCGTATTTTATACGCTACATAATATGGAACCTAAAGGTGATCCTGAAAGGAAAGGCCCTAGGGAAATCTTATGAGGAGATCCTGCAACATATCAATTTGCGTGCGGAGGAGCTCCTAGGCAGACGGGACATAGTTGTGAAAGCTCTTGTAGCAAAGGATCTTGACGAGTCTATAACAAGTTTAGCTGGTAGTGAATTTGGTGACGATGCGCAGAAGGCTGCAAATACATACAGGGAAAAGGGAGATTTGCAGATATTCGATACATACCTCGATCACGTGTTTTACAGGGCACTCGCAAAGGGTCTTGCATCGTCAGGCAACGAACCTGATGTAAAGGCAGTAGTTATTCCTGAAATAGACGCTTACAACGTTTTGAGTGCTTTGCGTGGCAAGTTCTGGGGTCTTAACGAGCAACAAGCAAGGGAAATTATAGTTGGGGTCACCTCTAAAGTTACTGATGATGTAATTCAAAAGATGATAAACGCCGAAAATGTTAGCGATGCTATAGCTGAACTTGGAAATACGGTATACAAGGATATCATTCCACAGCCTACCAGTGATATAGAGGCAATTTCTCACCTTGAAAAATCCTTTGAAAAGATACTGTTCAGAAGATATCTAGGAGCATTCAGAAAGATGTTTAGTTATGGCACCATGATATCTGCTATAAAGCTAAAGATGATAGAGGTCAGAAACCTTGCGGCGATAGCATCTGGTGTGGAGCAGAAAGTACCCATAGATGTTGTGATGTCAAAACTTTTACTCGCAGAATAAATTAATACTGTTGTTTCTTCTTCTTTTCCCAGAGCAAATTTGTGTATAACATCTGCGGCACAATCTTCTTGAACCCCATCCCCTCTCCAACATACCACTTGGGGAACCATTCATAGAGATGCAACCTTATCGCCTGTATGTACACTATAAGACCTTCAATCATTATGATTCCTATATTTCCTCCAACAAGCAGTGCTATGCCCATACCAAAATCACCACGCTCAACATTGTATATATACGCATCATTGACAGTAACCAGAAGGGCTACATGTACAAGCAACATTATACCCAATCTACTATAGCTTATTGTGTGTGAAAGCAGTTCCATCGTTCGAACCATTATTATTTCAATCACAGCTCCCATAATACCGCCGCCCTCTACCTCAAGACCATGTGCTTTCTTGTGTCTCTCCTCCTTGATATGACCCAACATCATGATCGCTATCATCGCAAACAGTATTGGCACAGAGATCTTGGCAACCACTTCTACAGTTGCCCATTCTCCAACTATGAAAGTTATCCATGGAACTGGTTCATTATGGACACGATCAGTGACACCAAACATTCCTATTATATCGTAGCCAGAACCAATTGCAGCAAGGATCAGAGCAACGACTGCACCATACATTATCAGTATTGGTATGTTATGAGTGTAAACCTCAAGCTTCTTACCTTCCTTCAGGTTTCTCCTTATGTTAAGCACAAATGCACTGATAAGGTGAATTATGCCTATAGCTATGGAGACCTTAAGGACCGTTATGACCTGATCAAATGTTAGTTCTGAGACCTGCAGTATGCCGATGAACGGAACACCATGGAATATGTCACTCAGTATTGCAATTTCATATATATGCCAGCCAAAGAACTCTCCCGTTATCAAACCTGCTATCGCCGCTCCCGCACCACTTGCCGCAAGCAATGTACCCCAAGTTCTAATACCTCCTACACCTCTGGTTCTAAGTAGCATTCCTAAACCAAAGAGCAACAAGCCATGGGCAAGATCGCCAAACATTAAACCATAGAAAAGTGGCCAGACAAATGCAATCATCGGAGTAGGATCCATCTCTCCATATCTTGGTATGCCCTGCGTCGCTGTGATAACTTCAAATGTTTTCAGATATTTGGTATTTGTAAGAAGGGAGGGAAGTTCTTCTTTACCATGCTCCTCATAACTCTCCTTCACCTCATCAATTATACACACCCAGTCCTTAGACAGTTGCTTCAACTTCCTCTCCATCGTACTTGGTATATACCCTTGAATTACTGCAAAGTTCTTTGTACCACCAGGTTTTCTCATAGTTTCTAAAACATCCTTAGCGACTCTCGCACTTTCATGAAGCGATAAAATCTTTGTTGATATGTTCAACGTAAGTTTCTTCATGCTCTTCCCAAGTTCTTCTTTCTTTTTATCAAGTTCCTTAATCTTCTGCTCCATTAGCTTATGGGCCTCACTAGGGTTTTGCGGTAGATGCGAAGGTATAACAAAAGGATGTGTATCGAAACTCCTTAAAACCTTTCCAATCCTTTCAGAATCTTCCTTGGTTCCAAGTATTACCAAGGCAACACTAGTTTCATTCAAGGGCATCTTGATTATCGATAGATCCTCAAGCGTTCTTTCTATCTCCGGCAATTCCTTAGCATTTACTATGAACATATTGGCATGGAATCTTTTCAAATTATTAATAGCTGTTAGGTCAAGGTTCATACTAGAAGCGAGCTTCAAGGCATCAAGTATTGTTTGAGACTCTTCAAGCGATCTCTTAACAGAGCCATGCTCGTTAAGAAGCGATCTGGCCTCTTCAACTATTATTTTTGATTTTGATTCTAGGTCAGAAACCAGATGCTCCAGATCCTCCACAACAAATTGTGTCTTACCCTTTGGCGCCCCATGGAACATTGTAGCTATAACACCAGTTTCAAGAGGAATTCCCAGTACTCTAACAACTTCGTCTATTGACTGGAAAAGTTTCTGGGCTCTCAGTAACAAATTATCCAATTCTATGTTTATGTATTCAGAACCCTTTGGCAAGGAATGGAACCATTCCAACTCTGCTAGACTACTAACCGCCTGTGCAGCCTCAGTTCTGGGAAGAATTAGAGTTGCTTTCATTAACTTGGCTATTGGCACGTGTTGTGATGCATTTGGGACATCTTTAAAATCTTTCTTTATTGAATAAGAACCTTAACGATTTAATGCCTTAGATAAATATAAGATACAACGATCTTATCTGCGTCGCTTACTGCCCTTGCCCCAGTATGATGAACATCATGACGATACCATAGATAGCAATGGATTCTACCATTCCAATGAATATGAAGACTCTCGACTGCATCTTTGGGTTATCGCTTATAGCTGCAAGACCTGCCGCACCAACGTATCCTAGACCCACACCGGCACCAAGTGCAGCCAAACCAAAAGCCAGTCCTGCACCTATCAACTGCTCTCCAGGTATACTTTTAGCCTCGGTCTCCTGTGCGAAGGCCGGCGTAGTTGCTATACTAGGAATTGAGATAGCTAGCACGCCCAACAACAAAGCACTTTGCTTATAATTCATGTGCATCAACCATGGATGGTAAGCCATATTTAACTATATCCCGTTTATGATTTGCAAATTACAAAATAGTATTTGTAGAATTTATTTTTTGATTATTTCGGGGACGTCTTTTGCTTGGCCGTCTTCAATTCTTCCTTGATCTTTTCAACTGCTCTTACTCGCTCTTCAGAGAGCCTCTTTTCAGCTTCAGCATAGAGTTCGTCTATAGATTTACTCATACATTTCCCTTCTTGTTCTCCAGCACAACTTTGACCTTCTTCAACCTGACGAATTCCTCTCTTTCCCTCTCTTCCAGAGTAGCAGTGATAAACCTTATGGAGTTTTCATACTGCGGTATAATGACATACTCCAACGCGTTGATCAGCCTTTGCGTCCTTTCCAATTCCTTTGCCAAACTGAATATAGCATTTTCAAATTCAGCTGCCTTGCATATTCCTGGCAGAACATTTTTTATCAGTTTTGCAGCCTTATCAACAGCAGTGTTAGTATCTGCAAAACCATAAGATAGCGATTCAAGATTTTTTGTCGATACCTGCAGTGTAGGAACCTTAACATCGACTATTCTCCTTACATTAACATTGACCTCCATGCCAGAGGGTGTTAGCATTGAGATCGACTCTAACATCCCCGTTCCAAGAGATAGA